>Ga0114970_10000155_pt1 | contig 46253 bp, 58 predicted proteins | sample M_140205_XF_Meta_FD_87030 | JGI IMG/M metagenome (GOLD analysis project Ga0114970, IMG submission 87030) | Freshwater microbial communities from Lake Montjoie, Canada to study carbon cycling - M_140205_XF_MetaG | ecosystem: Environmental > Aquatic > Freshwater > Lake | place: Lake Montjoie... | reverse complement strand
GGGGTGGCATGGTGCCACCCCTTAACAAGAGGAGATACACAACATGGCTACCATCCGAATCACCGACACAGTAATCACCACCATCATGCAAAACGCGACCAAGCAGTTTGATACACGACTCGTAACAATAGCCACTGCAACTAAAAAGTACCTAAACGATAACAACTACGCAGATAGCGTAGTGTCTGCATGGCTGGACGAGAACGGCTTAACCCACGTAGCGCCTACGCTTCCTAACATGTTCTGGAAGCCTGTCACCCATGTGCAGGTGCGTAGTATTAACGGGATGAGTATGGCCCCGTACTGTTATGCAGGCTTTGACAAAGAGACAAAAGTTCTAGCGTCTATGGTCCAAGACCACACAACAACATCTTCCTACACCCAGTCTAAAATGCTGGAGATCAACAACTACCCAAGCCTACAACATTTCGCCGATAGGGTCAGAGAATGTAGCGGGCTAACCGCGTTGATCGAGGACGAGTGCAGGCAGTTTAGAGCCACGGTGCTTAAGCTGTTAGAGAACTGCACGACTTTGAAACAAGCACTTGACCGCTGGCCACAACTTGTGGAACTGTTGGACAGTGAACTGCTGTCGCGCCATCACCGCAAGGTCGAGCGTAGCGCAAAGCAGGAAGAGCTAGATAGGTTGGAGATCGATACATCGTCATTGAATACGTCTCTCGTGATCAACAAGATCGCAGGACGTATCGCACAATAGTAGGGTTGAGTCATTTGCCCTGCTCCGCCGAGCTAGTTTAGAGGCGGCAATATCGCTAGCAGTCAACGCCCTGCCCTCCTTTCCGGGGTGAGTTGGCCGTCTAGCTGGGCGACGTTAAACCCCAGTGCTCTTTCCGTAATATCTTAAGGAACTAAAATGACGTTCTATACCGTTGAGCAGTACCAACAAAAAATCCAAGAACTAGAAGACAAGCTTTATCAGCAAGAGCTAAAGTTCAAAGCCCTTCGGAAAAGGTTCTTACCGAGCCGCAAGTACGGCCCTATCGACGCAGCAGCATGGGCTATTGTGGATGAGATCGTTGCCAAGCATGGCGTCACCCGCAAGCACCTTGTGGACAAGCACAACCACCCTGACCGAGCTAAGCTAGCAAGGGCGGAAGTCTGCGCTAAACTGCATGGTACAAGCAGGTACACAAAGTCTGCGATTGCTAAGATACTCAGCCGAGATCACTCGACCATCGTGGGATACATTAATCTGTACTATAAACTAACAGGAGGTAATCATGATTGATGAGCACAAGACTAAGGTGGGCGACGAGCCGACCTACAAGCTGAGCCACAGCGAGATGGAGCGGATAGTTCGGTGGATGCTGCGCTACCACATCATGCTGCTGGAGACAGCGCCGTACGAAAAATCTAGCCCGTTCGGCAAATTAGCGAAAAAAGATGTTGCGCACATGACACGAACACTAGAGTATTTCGGTAACGATCTAGGAGATTGAGGAGGTTAACATGAACGAGCGAGATCAAGAGATTTTGGACGAGCTGATCAGGTCGTCTCAGTTGGCCATCAATACGCTGGAGATGTGTACCGATGTGATCCAGCAGATGGCTATAAGGATTGCGATACTGGAGAAGAAGGTAACGTACCTCATGGGGGATACGTACCATTGAGCCACGGGTGGCGTGGCGGATCAGTTAGAGGAGACAGGACTATGCGAAAGAAGAATAAGTTATGGGATGCCTGTTCAGCATTTTTTGAAGTGCTTGCAGGTAGAGGCTACGGCAATGACGGCCTTGACGATGTTTTAGAGTCAAGCCAACATAGGCCCGCCAGTATGATGTCTATGGCTACAGGACACGTAAGACTGTTCAAGGCCACTAACGGCATGATTCTTGAGGTCAGCATATTCTCTTCACCCGACAGCACTGGCTACTCAAAAGAGAACCAGCCCATAATTGCGTTTGTGCCTGAAGAAGATATGGAAAAGATAGGCGATGTTATTACTCGCACCCTAACCATCAGTACGCTTGCAGCAAAATGAACATTGTATCGTTCGACGTTGAAACCCGTGGCACAGAGGATGGCTACGGGCTACAGCCCTTCCGCGCTCGCACAGGTGAGGCGTGGTTGACAATGTGCGCTATGGCCGACAAGGACGGCGCTGAAGGCATCATGAAGCCTGACGTGGAAACCCTGCGTCAGTGGCTGGTCGATTGTGCGGTGAATAATCGCGTAATCACCGCATGGAACGCGGCGTTTGATGCCGCTTGGCTGATCGCTCTGGGTCTACGTGAGGAAGTGTTTGCCTGTAAGTGGCTGGACGCCATGCTGTTGTGGAAGCATCTCACAGCTAGCCCTGAGTGGACAGGCTTGGCTCCGTCTAGCTATGGCCTGAAGGCCGCAGTCCGTGAGTTTTATCCTGATGAAGCAGGATATGAGCAGGACATAGATTTTAATACGGACGATCCCGACAAGCTGGCCGACCTGCTGGTATATAATATTAATGACGCCGAGTTTACGCTCAGGCTAACTAACAAGTTTTGGGATTTGTTAAATCCGAAGCAGCGTCGAGCAGCTCTGATCGAGGCAGCGTGTCTGCCTATGGTCGCGGAGTCGCACGTTGAGGGTATCGTCATGAACTATGACGCAGCCAAGGACTTGCAGAAGAAGCTAACCGATGAAGCCAACATAGCTCTGGTCACTCTGGCGATTAAGAACCGAGGCGCGGTTGACGTAGATATTCTTGCGTCACCAACTAAACTACGGAAGTTATTGTTTGAGGACTGGGGCCTAAAGTCAGTCAAGCTAACCGACAAGGGCGCGGACTCTACCGACAGGGATGCACTATCTCAGTTGGCCGAGGTTGATGAGCGGGCAGGGTTGCTGAACGCATACCGTGAAGCCAACGGCAACCGTACCAAGTTTGCAGATAACACTATAGCAGCCTTGGACTATAACGGTGACGGCAGGGTCAGACCTAGCGCCAAGGTGAACGGTACATACACAGGACGTATGACGTACGGCTCGTCGATCTTGCGCGGCAAGGACAAGAAGCAAACAGGCGTAGCCCTGCACCAGTGGAAACGTGACGCAGCATTTCGTCGTCTGATTGAAGCACCAGATGGTTATACTCTGATGGAGTTTGACTTCGCGGGTCAGGAGTTTCGGTGGATGGCTGTGCTGTCTGGTGACCCCACCATGATCGACAAGTGCCAACCCGGCGAAGACGCTCACGCATACATGGGCGGCAAGATCGGCAAGAAAACATACGAGCAGATGCTTGCAGGTGGCGCGACTGGAGACCCAAAGATCAAGGCTATCCGTCAGTTGGGCAAGGTAGCAAACCTTGGCCTTGGCTATCGCACATCAGCAAAAACTCTGAAGCGGGTTGCGCGGGTTCAGCACAAACTGAGCATCACAGAGATTGAGGCTAAGGTTATTCACGCAACCTACCGCACGACATATCCAAGGGTAGGAACGTATTGGTCTAATCAAATCAAAGATGCCAAACTTGATGGGCATGTAGATACAGTTGCTGGTAGAAGGATAAACTTAGGAGAAGGTAATACATGGAGCAAAACTTTCTCATGGTCTGCTGAGTCTACTGCGATTAACTTCCCCATACAGGGCACAGGTGCAGATCAGAAGTACCTAGCCTTGGCCGTACTCAAGGACTACCTGCAAAAAGTTAAGGGCAAGTTTTACTTCGAGCTGCACGACGGTATCTTTGTGATCATACCAGACGAACACGCAGTGGAAGCCCTGCCCAAGATTAAACATCTACTGTCAAACCTGCCATACAAAAAGGCTTGGGGCGTAGACTTGCCTGTGTCGTTCCCCGTCGATGCAAAGTGGGGCAAGAACTGGGGTGATCTGAAGGAGGTAAAGTAATGCACAAGTACGACGAGATTGTTAGCGTATTGATGGCCACACTGGTTGTCACTATCGTGTCTGTTTTTACATTCGTTGAAACCATCCACTGGCTTGTCCGATGGGTACTGTAGGGGAGCATCTGAAATGATAAACGAAATAGCGGACGCCATTGGTGTTGAGCGATATTTAGTTGCGGAGTGGCTGCTCGGGCGGGCGAGGTGGATCGAGAAAAATTCACACGGCGAGGATGTTGTGGCTATTTCCGCAGAATTAAGATGGGCAGCCGACGAAATCGAAGCAGGGGAGCATCTGAAATGATTAAGGCAAAACATACATTTATTTCAGCAGGCCGAGCAAAGGGAGTTAAGTGTGAGCGGTGTTGGAAAATTGGTTATTTTAACCCTTATGCTCGGCTTTGTCCGCGCTGTTTGGACCAACATGTTGAGTGGGCAGAACGCATAGGTTTGAAGGACAGGACCGAGGCCGCAATTAAAGCCCGGAAATCGCTGGCAGGTCAGAATCTGGGCGGCATAGTGTTCTATAATCGCGATCTAAAAGGTTTAGATTTTAGCGGTGCGTACATGCCGACGGATTGTTGGGGTTCAGACTTTTCGGATTGCAATCTGAAAGGGACCAATTTCACTAGGTCGCTTACCAACGGATGCGTATTTAATCACACGGCGCTGGAAGCAATCATGCGCGAAGATCAACAGGCAGTCATCGAGAGTAACAGAAAGGAGCATCTGAAATGAAAAACCATATTTACGCGATTAGCCTTATGGCGGGGTTTGTTTTGTTTTTCTTTGGGTTTTTGTGGGCGATGATTTATATGACAAAATTTGTCATAGGGGTTTTGATATTCGCCGCTCTAGTTTGTTTGTACAAGCTTTGTTTTTTATTAGTTCAAATGTGGAGAGAGTAAATGATCGACGATTACTGCAGGAGATTTAATCAAAGCAGGAGGGCATCTGAAATGACCAACAGAGGCTGGATATGTCCCAAATGCCAGTGCGTATATGCGCCATACGTCCCAAATTGCTTTAAATGTAATGAAGGGCCTAACTTTGACGCTCGCGACGAGCGGGCCAAGATCGTGGCTTGGTTACGCAAGCCTATGGATCATCGTTGCCAATTTACTGCCGCTGATGCAATCGAAGCAGGGGAGCATTTGAAATGAGCAATTACACATCTGCAGACAGTGTGCCGCTGGTGGCGCATAAAACAGGCGTCACGCAGGGCAGGGCACTGGAGCGCCATTTGATCGTGGCTTGGCTGCGGGATCGTAAGGAAATGTCAGACTTTTATCTTGACCATAGTGCGGCACGAGAAATTGCCATGTACATCGAAGCAGGGGATCATTTGGAATGAGCGTCATAGCATGGGACGGCAAGACACTAGCAGCAGACAGGCAAGCAACCTGCGGCGGAAGCATAACCACATCCGTTAAAATCTTTAAAGTCGATGACAGGCTGTTTGGGCTAATCGGTTCTCACGCATCAACAGTGAGGCTGTACAACTGGTTACTAAGCGGTATGAACCCCATCTCGTTTCCGCAAGATTTGGAGACAGACAGCGGTATTCCCATAGTGTACGTGGTTTATAAGTCTGGGCACGTTGTGAAGTTTGAAGACTCGCCCTACCCCATCATAGTCAAGGATGAGTTCTGGGCAGAGGGACAAGGCGGTGATCTAGCACTAGGTGCTATGGCTATGGGAGCGACAGCAGAACAAGCCGTTGAGATTGCTAGCAAGTATAATATCTACTGCGGCTGTGGAGTGGATAGGTTTAGTTTTGATGAGTGACCTTGATAAAGTTGAGCAGCACCTAATCGATATTTCCGGAAACCAGTGGAAGGAGATATCGACCAAGGTGATGTGGTTGCACAGGCTCAAGCGTGATAATGAGTTACCAGAAGTTCTATATCCCATTTCTAGGATAGCCCTTGACCCTGATGCTTGGAAGATATTGCGCAACCAGATCAACCGGAAGCGTAAGGCAGCATACCGTCAAAAACTAAAAGAGCGTCGAGACACAAAGCTGCAAGAGCGTAGGAACTACATGCGTTCGTACATGGCCACCTACCGCAAGCGAGATTGACTTTACACTGTTAGAGGGTATACATAACACCATAAGGAGCGCCCATGGCTGACGTAATAAATCACCCACCACATTACACAGCGCATCCTTCCGGCGTAGAATGTATCCAGATAACAGAGCACATGGGGTTTTGTTTAGGCAATGCCATCAAGTACATATGGCGAGCCGATCTAAAGCATGACGCCATCGAAGACCTTGAAAAAGCTGTCTGGTACATCCAGCGCGAACTTGCCAAACGAAAGGCATCAAATGACTAAACCTGTTACATGGTCTTACTCATCCCTCACTGCGTTCGAGACGTGCCCCAAGCGGTACTATCTTACCAAGATCAGCAAGCAGGCTTACGAGCCTCAGTCTGAAGCTATGAAGTGGGGTAACGAGGTACACACGGCCTTGGAACATCGTCTGGTCAAGAACAAGCCATTGCCTGAAAACATGCAACAGTTTGAGGCTATTGCTACGACTGTGGCCAACAAGGCTAAGGGCAAGAAGCTAGAAGCCGAAACTAAGATGGCACTCACGGCCTCGTTCAAGGGAACTACGTGGTTCGCTAAGGATGTCTGGGTGCGCGGCATTACCGACTTTACCATCGGTACTAAAGACAAGGTGTTTATCGGGGACTGGAAGACAGGCAAGCCTACGCCTGAGTCGAGCCAGCTCAAGCTGACAGCGGCAATGACCATGCATCTCAAGCCTTACGTCAACGAGGTTATCAACGCCTTCGTGTGGCTTAAGACGGGTACAGTTACTGCCGAGAAGTTTACACGCGATGACATTCCAGCAATCTGGCAAGAGTTTGCGCCAAGGGTCGCACGTTTGGAACATGCCATCGAGGAAGAGAAGTTTCCTGCAAGACCATCAGGGCTGTGTCGGGCATGGTGCCCGGTAGGCAAGGCACTTTGTGATCACTGTGGCGTATGACCGAACAAGAGCTAGAGATTTTTAAAGCTGACGCTGAGACCAAGCAAGCAGCGTACAGAGAACATCGTCGGAGTTGGGCATACTCAACAGACAACCCATACCTCGAAGACGGTGGCGATAAGGGTAACAGGTCTGGAGATGCTGCACCGCGTGCGGCGCAAACTAAGACAGGTACAAACTTCTAAAAGAAACCCCGGAGCCGAAGCTCCGGGGTCATAGGCTTTAGGCGCTAAGTACGCGGAACCACTTACCAGCAGGAGCCGGGGTGGTGCAGAAGTACAAAGCCGAGGTGGCAGCAGCTTGAGCCACACCCGTAGCAGTTGCCACGGCGTTGATGGTGTCGGTACCATCACCGTAAACTTGCATGGAGTTAGCACCACCATTACGGATAGCAACCCACAAACCTGCAACAGCTAGAGGCAGCTTGACGGTGTTAGCGGCAACGGCAACGGTCGTCACGTTGTTAAAGGTAGAGGTCAGCGCAAGAGCACCTGCTTGCGTGTTAGTAGTAGACGCAGTGATGTTGTCAGTAACCGACTGCTGAGCAGTAAGGGCAGTAACAATTTCATAGTTGGTATTGCCGGGGACGTAGGTAGAGACAGACATGAGAATTACTCCACAATAATGCGGCACATGCCGCCAACCAGTACAAGTACCACGAGGACAAAAACATGGCAATGACGCCGGAAAGCAAAGTCAAGGCTAAGATAAAGGTATACTTGAAAACGGTTCCTGATTGTTGGTTCTTTATGCCTATTGGCGGAGCCTATTCTATTCACGGAGTGCCAGACATTGTCGGACATGTGAACGGTTGGTTCTTTGGTATCGAGGTCAAAGCCCCCGGCAAGCGCAACAATACTACGGAACTGCAAGATCGAACCCTGCAAGCCATTGCAGATAACGGTGCTGTGGCTATGGTTGTCGATGATGTAGAGCAGGTTAAAATTACATTCAGAGAACGAGGGTGGGACGATGTGGTCTAGCATTTTAAAAATTACAGCGGGGCTAGTCACGGTATGTGTTGCCGTGCTACAGATGTTTAACCGGAAACAGATCGAAGACGCAGCGCGTCAAGACGAACACGTTAAGGAAATGGAGAAGAACGAACATGAGATCACAGCCGCTATCGAAGCTAGGCAAGCCGCTTTTGCTGCTAACAATCGTGTCAAGTCTGGCAGCTTGCCAGACGACGGGTTCCGTAGGGACTAGCAAGTCCGTGAGTTGCGCAGCGTTCAAGCCGATCTACTGGTCTAAGCTGGACACGTTAGACACACAAAAACAAGTCACAGAACATAACGCTGCTTGGTCTGCCCTATGTAAAGAGGTCAAGCAGAAATGATGATCTCTAAGGCAACCCAGAAGATTGTGCTACGAACCTCTGATCCAGAGCGCATAACAACCCTAATACCCACAGCACGTAGGTTCTCGCACAACAACGAGGATTTGGTGGCAGTCCCGCACGGCATCAAGGAAGCTAGAATACTCACAAGTATCGGGCACACCACGCCGTCGCCCATCGAGTATTACTACAAGTGGTCAGGGCAGTATCAACCGTTTCATGCCCAGCTAGAGACTGCTGCGTTTCTTACTATGAACCCTAAGTCCTTTTGCCTTAACGATATGGGCACAGGTAAAACTCTTTCTACGCTTTGGGCTTTTGACTATCTGCGCTCTGTGGGTCAAATCCGTAAGATGCTGGTGATCTCACCATTGTCCACGCTAGAACGCACATGGTGCGACGAGGTGTTCAACCACTTCCCGCATCTGACTACGGCAGTGCTGTACGGGTCCAAAGATCGACGGATCAAGATGCTGAACGAGGACGTGGACATTTATCTGATCAACCACGACGGCATCAAAACCATCGAGCAAGAACTTATTGATAGGACCGATATTGACCTAGTTGTTGTCGATGAGATCGCATCGTTCCGCAATGCAGCTACGACCCGGTGGAAAGTCTTGAACCGCATCTGTAAGCCGAGAGCCTACACATGGGGCCTTACAGGTACGCCTACGCCTAACATGCCTACAGATGCTTGGGCGCAGTGCAGACTTATCTGCCCCGACAATGTTCCGCCTTACTTTGGAAAATTCAAAGACATGACGTTGAAGCAGAAGGGTCCATTTTTGTGGGAGCCTAGGGACACAGCTACAGAAGTAGTGGCGGAAGCCATGCAGCCATCCATCCGGTTTAGTCGTGATGAGTGCGTAGACCTGCCACCCGCCATATACGTTGACCGCCATGTGGAGATGACCCCTGAGCAGAAGAAAGCCTACAAGGATATGTCGGCTACGCTGGTGATGGAGTTCCAGAAGCAGGAAGTCACAGCCGTCAATGCAGCCGTCAAGATGCAGAAACTTGTGCAGATAGCTTGTGGCGTGGTGTACGGGGCCGATGATACTGAGATCATCCTGCCTAACGATCCACGCATTGCAGTCGTGCGCGAAGCCATCGAGGAGGCGGGCACTAAGACCATCGTGTTCGTTCCGTTCAAGGGCGTCCTGCGACATGTGGCAGACCAACTCAGTAAAGACTTCACCGTCGCTATGATCAGCGGCGATACGTCCAAGGCAGCGCGAGATGATATCTTCCACAGGTTCCAGCATGGCAAAGAGCTTCAAGTTCTTGTCGCGCAACCTGCTGCAATGTCTCACGGTCTGACCCTGACGGCGGCATCTACCGTGGTGTGGTACGCACCTGTTACATCAAACGAGGTGTATCAACAGGCCAATGCCCGCATCACACGACCCGGTCAGAAACTCACCCAACTGATCGTAAACGTCGAGGCTAGTGACGTGGAGCGGCGCATCTATACGCGCCTGAAACTAAAACAATCGCTACAGGGGCTGTTGCTTGACAGCGTCTGATTATAGTGTATATTAGTAAACACTAACACAAGGAGTAAATCATGGAAGAACTAGTAGAGAAGTATATCGCTCTGAGGGACGAGAAGTCCAAGTTGTCCACAGAGTACAAGTCCCAAGTTGCGCAGATCGATAGCATCTTGGACAAGATCGAAGGGCAGTTGCTACGAGATTTCAGTACACACGGCATGGAGTCAGTCCGCACTAAGAGCGGTACGGCTTACAAGTCTACCCGTAACTCGGCCACCGTGGCCGATTGGGATTATGTTCTGGAGTTTATCCAGACGAACGAGCTTTGGAATATGTTAGAGCGGCGTGTCAGCAAGTCAGCCGTCGAGCAGTACAAAGAAGAACACGGCAATCTCCCACCGGGGATTAACTGGCGTGAAGAAATTACCATCAATGTGCGGAGAGCATAAGCATGTCTAACCTTACCACTATGAGCGGCGACCACGTTCCGTCTGTCGCATCCCGTTTTGCTTCGCTTGCAGCGAACAGTGATTTGTCTGGCGGCGTCGGTGCCGGGGGCTACCCTAGCATCTCTTACAAGGGCAAAGTCTGGACTGTCGTGCAGGGCGACAACCGTACCCTGATCACGAACGATGATGGCGACCCCAAGGCATCCATCGAAGTTGTTATCCTGAAGTCCAACCCACACCTGTCCAAGATTTATTATTCTGGTGGGTACGAGGAAGGCTCGGCTGCTAAGCCTACGTGCTACTCAAATGACAGCATCACGCCAGCGGGTGACGCTCAGGCTCCACAGTCTGCAAGCTGCGCTATCTGCCCACATAACGCATGGGGTTCGCGCATTACTGAGAGCGGTGCCAAGGGTAAGTCCTGCTCTGATTCGCGTCGTCTGGCCGTGGCTCCGATCAATGATCTGGAAAACCCTATGCTGCTGCGCATCCCCGCAGGTTCGCTCAAAGACCTCGTGGGTTATGCAGACATGCTGAACCGTCGCAAGGCTCCTTATCAATCGCTGGTCACCAAGATCGGGTTTGATCACACCGTTGCGTATCAGAAGTTTGCGTTCAAGGCGCTGCGCTGGTTGTCGGACGAAGAAGCCAACGTGGTTATGGATGTGCTTGACCGCGACATCGTCGGCAAGATCACGGCTATGGACGCAGCTCCGCTGGCGATTGCTGGTACGCCGCTCAAGGCTAAGGCTGTAGAGGAAGACGATTTCCTCGATACGCCTCCAGTCAAGAAGGCAGCTCCTGCTCCGATCAAGCAGGAAGCCCCTAAGCCTAAGAAGATTGCAGATGTTCTCGAAGAAGCCGATGCATCCTTGGATGATGCACTCAGCATGATCGACGACTAAGTTTCCCTGACGACTGGGAAAGTCCAGTGACAGCACGGATAGACGGCACCCACTACACAGGATTAGTTATATGTTTGAGATTGTACACACTGCCAGATTACTACCACACGAAGTCGCCCGACTTCTTAAGGTCAACCGAATCACTGTTAGCCTTTGGCTCAACGGTCATCGCAAGCCCCACAGGTTACTTGCTGATACCGTAAATGATTTGCTTGACCGTATCGCGGTGGCAGTTGAAAGTGGCGACCTGCCGATCAACGCTGATGTTAAGCGTAAAGATCGCACAGCCATCATTGACAGCGTACTGACGCAAGACCAACCGACATCGAGCGGACTAGCTTAGGTTAGCTAACACGGCGGTGTCCTACTCCGAGGGAAACGGAATGGATACTCTAGAATTTCTAAACACCGTCTTGCCACATGCGGGACGGCGCTGCGTAGGTATGCTTGACGGTAAGGTTTTTAAGAACTTCTTTGGCGGTGCCAATGAGTGGGCCACCGAAGCCGTCAAGCGTATCGACGCCAAGAACGTAAACTCCTACATCGCTCTAGGCGGTTTCGGAGAAGAGCGCAGCCGCAAGCAGGACAACGTGGTCAGCCTACGCTGCTCATGGCTAGACATCGACACACAAGAGTCCAAGCCCAACGAGACCTACGCTAACCGCAAGGAGGCGTATATCGAGCTGATGGATTTCTGTAAGGAAACATCCCTACCTAAGCCGCTGGTTATCAGCTCTGGCTACGGCTTGCATGTCTACTGGGTTTATACTCACGACGTGTCCCGTCAGAAGTGGAAGCAGATTGCCACGTTGCTTAAGGCGACCTGCGAACGGTACGGCCTTGCCGTAGATCGGTCACGCACCACAGACGAAGCCAGCGTCCTGCGTCCTGTTGGCACACACAACTTCAAGAACGGTAAATCCAAAGAAGTTAAGGCAATAAGTCGCGGCGAAGAGATTGACCCTGATGACTTCCTTGTGATCCTCGCAGACTACCTAGGCGATGACGCAGATATGTTCACGCAGTCAGGTCCGTCGCAGATGGCTGACATCAATAGTGACCTGACTGGCGGCATTACATACGCACCATCCTCGGCAGAAAAGATTGCTGAAGAGTGCGGCGCTGTGGCTCAGATGAGAGACACAAAAGGTAACTTGTCGCAGCCTGAGTGGTACGCAGGACTTGGCATTACATCCTTCACCACCGAAGGAGACGATCTCAGTCATGAATGGTCTAACGGCCACGCGCACTACAACAAGCGTGAAACCGATATAAAGATCGCTCAGGTCAAGCAGTACGGCCCAACAACCTGTGACAAATTCTCACAGCTAAACCCTACTATCTGTAAGGCTTGCCGCCACTTCGGCAAGATCAAGTCGCCTATCTCTCTTGGGACTTCAACGGGTGCTACGCAGCTTATTGAGGTAAGCCCAGAAGACTTGGCACACACAAACGGCGCTGCTCCGGACTATCCTCCGGGCTACATGTATGCTCACGTAACAGGCAGCAAGAAAAAACACCTCGTCTACATTACCAAAAAGGTAGACCCCGATTCAGGTGAGGTTTCATACGAGCAACAAATCATCACAGACGTGAATTTGTACCCCATAGCTCGCATCGAAGATAAAAGTGAACACCACCATATGCGACTACGGATGATTACGGAGCAAGGTTATAAAAAAGAATTTACAGTCGATACTCACATGATTACACGAGGAGATAAGTCAATAATGGCTGAGTTAGGTAAGCATGAGATTGCAGTTATGGGTGCAGCAGCACGTACTCGCATGGAGCTTTATCTAGGCGAGTGGATTGGTAAACTGCGAGACGAATACAAGAAGACGCCAACCGTAACACAGTACGGTTGGCACAATGATGGACTTGTTGTGGGTCAGACCTACGTCGCACTAGGCGGCGATCAGAAAGCCATGGTCAGTGGGTCCGCACAATCGCTAGCGAAGTACCTAGTCCCCAAGGGTAGCCTAGAGGCATGGGTAGATGCGGTTGATCGGGCCTACAACAACAGTTGGTCCACACCCCTACAGTACTGCATGATGACATCCTTTGCTGCGCCACTATTCTCGCTGTTTAAGGATAAGGGCGGCGTGACGGTATACGCTCACTCTGAAGGTTCCGGTTACGGTAAGACCACGGCTCAGCTAGTGGGCCTGTCTGCTTGGGGCCAGCACAGGGAGTTGTACCTACAAGAAAATAACTTCACGATTAACGCGCTTTATAATCACATGGGTACTATGTGCCATCTGCCTGTCGTTATCGACGAGCTGACAAACTGTGAGAATAAGTTTGCGTCTGATCTGGTGTTTAGTGCCAGTTCGGGTAAGGGCAAGTCGCGTCTTAACGCTGATGGATCGGCTAAGGATACGGCAAACTGGGCTACAATCACCGCAGCAAGCGGCAATAACTTGTTGTCAGAAAAGCTGTCGCTGCACAGGGCCAATGCTGAGTCCGAGTTGGCACGTATTTTTGAGTTCACCATCCCTACCCGTAGTCCTATTGCTACGAACGATGCGAACGCAATCTTTGCAGTGTTTAACGATAACTACGGCCATGCAGGTCTGAAGTACGCCCGCTACCTTGTGGACAACCGCGAGGAAGTTACCAAGATGCTGTTTGATATGCGTGAGATGTTTAACTTGCGCTGCAACATCCTGCAACAAGAGCGGTATTGGGCGGCACTACATGCATCCATCCTTACAGCCGTGGTTATCTGTAATAAGCTAGAGCTAACTCAGTTTAGCTTTGATGAGATGCTGGCTTGGATCGAAGACGCTCTGGCTCACAGCCGTGGTAACACCGTGCAGTCCGTGACCCTGCCACTAGAGCAGTTTGCAGACATGCTGTCCGACATCTGGAAGGGTGTTCTGGTTACGGTTGGCGAAGGCAATCTCGCTCAAGGTCTACACGCCGAACTTGTCGGACGTGGCCCAACGGGTGTCATTACCGGACGCTCGATCATCGGGGATCGCACCAGCTCTGAGAAACTCTACGTCTCGGTCGGTGCGGCTAAGGACTGGTGTAACAAGAAGGGTGTCTCGCTCAAGGCCATGCAGGAAGCACTGGTCGATGCGAAGTGGGCCAGCCCTGACGTTAAGCGTATGTCCCTTGGTAAGGGTACGCAGGAGTACTCAGCCCTTGGCGGTCCAGTCAAGGTTTGGGAGGTTAACCCCAGCGCCGTTCGAACGGGCATGGGGGACGCGACTATCTCTGCAAAAATCGTAGGCACCATCCAAGGCGGTGTCGATAGCGCTTCTGCCAGTAAATAGTCGTTAGACTTAGCCCCACAGCTTTGATGGCTGTGGGGCTATTTTTTTATTCTTCTTCAGGCGGTACGTAGCCTGTTTCTTCAGCCAACTGCGCGGCCATTGCCCGGTTGGACTTGGAAACCTTCACCCCACCTAGGACGTTCTTCTCACGCTTCGCAAGGCGCATCGGCTCACGGATCAGGTCAGACAGCGGTTGACGTGTAAGGCCATTCTCGTCACGAGACTTTTGCAGGTCGAGCCACTTAACACGAAGCTCTTGCATCTTAGCGCCGTCTTTTTTGTCGTAGGCTTTGATGTACTCACGCTTCATCGTGGACGTTTGGTCTTGGAAGTACTGCTTGGTCTCGATGGCGGTGCCTTGACGATACTGACGGTTTGACACCTCGGTAGTGCGCAACCCAAGAGCCGTAGCAATCGTGGCACCAATCCCAATATCTTTAGCGCCAACAGTCGTTTCGCCGCCTTTGTCAGTGACGCCTTCGGTAGATTCCCGGTACGCCTTGATGGCATTTGAGAAACCCTTGGGCATCATCTTCTCAAGGCCCTTGTAGTACTGGCCGTCATTCATGAAGCCCAGAGCCTTGGCGTAGTCCAGACCCACACCACCGATGGCAGGACCAGCCATGCGAATGATAGCATCTTTATATGTGTCTTCATCTTTGGGGATGTCTGCGTATGGCGCGATGGACAACAAGTTACCCTGACCCAGCGACCCGGATAGGTCCACACCAGCAAGCGTAGGCGCACCATTGATCAGCAGGTTAGCAATCGTGGGATTGCCGATTGCCTTACGCAGGTCACCTTCTGCCGTGAAGGGCCCTTGGCGACCCATGAGCTTGTTGATGAACTCCCACAACCACTCACCAGCAGCAGCGCCCGGAAGACCAAGAGCACCAGCAAACAGTGCAGCATGGCCAGTCATATACAACAGAGTACGACGAGCGATTTCTTTTTCAGCAGCAGGGATATCTTTTGCGAAGAAGCCATCGTTAATAGCCTGCGTATACAGGCTCAGTTGCATGATCTGGAACTTCTTGAACTGAGACAAGACCCGTCCTGCGCCGGAGCGCATGAACAATGGCGAAGCCTTCAGGCTGTAGTCACCGTGCGTATCCATGATCAGGCGGATGGCTTCTTGCGTGGCTACATACTGCTGCTCCGACAGCATCGGATGTTCTTCAGTCGCGCCCTCTGGATGGGTCTTCTTGAAGTCTTCCACGTATGATTTGTAGGCTTCTGGATCGACGTTCTGACCCGTCTTCTTGCCCATCTCCAGCTCGAACATCATGACGCCCGTAGACAGACGGTTGATGGCTTCCAGCTTACGAGTCCAACCACCGAGCTTTTTGCTCACAGTAGTCATGGCAGAGTTGATGGGTCCGTTTGCTTCGGAGGTCCAGTTACCCATGTCCTTGTCGATGGCGACATCTAGGGCATTACTATCCGCGATCACTTGCGCCACAGCCCACATCGTGCCCTTGAGCTTATCTAGGTCTAGCGGCTTGGTAATGTCGGCGTCACCCCACGCTTGACGCACAACATCATAACCTTTGTTCAAGGCATCCATCGTTCGGCCATAGCCGTGCTTTCCAGCGGCGACAGGAACCGAAACCATGAAGGGCTGTACAGCTTGCTGTACAAAGAACATAGGCGACGTGGTCAAGTACATAGCCGTGGTGAAGCTAAGGATTTTATCGATGGTCTTATTTTGAGGTGAGGGAGCCAAGTTAGCTGCGTGACGTGCAGTAATCTGGTTTACCAGCTCACGGGCTTGGTCCGTGCTAGTACCGCCAGCTCTGGCTTCCTTCTTCATCTGCGTGATCGCATCTGCGATCTCACCGTTCTTCTCGATAGAGCCGATAAAGCGAGCATCTGAACGACCCTGAGCAATCGCACCACGAACCATGTCGAAGTCACCACCGTGCACCAGACGTGCAGCCATTTCAGCCTTACGCGAGCTGCTTTCAGCCAAGGTGCTTAGGTACAGGTCAGTGGCAAGAGCGGTTAGGCTCTTACGCATTTTAGGGTCCATACTGTCCCCCTGCTCTTGGATCATCTTCTGCATACGTTGGAACGCGGCATATATCTCGCTACCACCGATTTGCGCTTCGCTAGCCTCATCCTTGCGGAACATGTCAGGCGCATCGTAGACTTGAGCGATCTTGTCACGTAGCAAGATGGCTTTCCAACGGTCATCAGCGTAGGCCACGTAGTAGTGCTCGCCGTCTTCCTGCATCTTGCGCAGTTCGGCGTAAGCCTCTGGGGTCTTTTCCCGCGCAGCTTTTTCTTCAGCAGCTACATACTCCTTGGATCGACCGACAACCACGAAGTCACCAAAACGCTTGATAGGTGCGTAAGGTGTGTTGGGGTCAATCTTAAGCAAGCTCTGATAGCGCGTCAGTTGCCTAGCTTTTTTAGCCTCTAAGTTTTTTACCTCACGCGCCAGCTTAATGGCGCGGTCACCTGTGGCACTGCTTAAGTCGTCTCGTGTAGCCTTGATCAGAGCATCATACTCAGACCCAATGGTACGCATGACAGCTTCTTTTTTGGCATACAGATTGTCACGCGATAGCTGGAACACGTCTTTCACAACTTGCTGGGCTTCAGGAGACAACTTGTTAAACAGTTTGTTTAGCTCTGGATCAACGTCAACAGTAATTTTCTTACCGTCAGCGTCCTTGTACATGGGGTCAAAGCCCCACTTCTTGGCAAAGCGGATTTGCTGAATGACGTTGTTGACGCTACCCTCACCGACACCTTTTTCAACAGCGTTCTTCAAGCCATCATAACGCTCAGACAAGTCTTCAATCTTACGGTCAAGACGTGCAGTTATGCGGCCCTGATCAGCCAGCAGACGCTCCATCGTACGTGCAGCGGGAACACCAGCGCGGACAGCCATATCGGTTAGTTTGTTGGCAATAACCATCGCAGCCGCGACATAATTACCTGCTCCACCAACATATTCACGGACGCGGTCGTTGGCCTTGGTATACTCTTGTGAGGCAGTGGACTCACGGAAGAAACCTTTAGGCGCTTCACCTAAAGTGCTTTGACCGATCTTGCGGCTAGTAAGCTCTCCGCCGTAAATAGACTTAAACACATCGTCCGCAGACTGAAAGCCGTTGCCTGTAAGGAAGTTACGCATGGCATCTAAGAAATCAGTAACCTTGGCAAACACCTTACCGATATACGTAGGGGTCTCACCCTTGTTCTTAAGCCACAAGGCGTAGGCTTCCGCCACATACTCACTAGCCTTTACGCCGGGAGACTGCTTACCATACTTGTCTTCAATAAACTTCTTAAGGGCAGGCTGATTCTTAGCCCAGTTAAGGATAGCGCCCTTTTCACCTTTAAGGATTAGGCCAGCATCTTCTAACGCATGAATGGCCTCGTGCGACAGAGTATAGAACCCTTCGCCGTTGCCTTGCAGCACTACCGTGATGAGTTGATCGGTTTGATTATAGTGACCACCGATGTCGCGGCCATACTCCGTACGACCTTCCAACTGGCGAAGCACACGCACACCGATATGCGCCAGACCTAGCTTGTCTAGCTCCTGACGAAATTTTGTTAGAACTCGTGGTGAGATGGGTTGATCCTGACCTGCAATCGTTACAGGCTTCTCGGCTAGTTCTTGGAACTGGCCTTTTTTAGGTGCTGCGCCCGCCATGCGTTCTTTTTCAGCAGCACGACGCGCAGTAATCTTTTCTGCCGCGCTTTTAATAGCAGCCGTAACTACAGGCTTAGGTGTAGGAGCTGCAATATTCTTTTCAACCTGCGCATCTAGGTCAGCCTTAATAGTCTTAAGGTCAGCAACAGACGTAGCTTTGTCCACGGCGTCAAGGAACGTACGAACCTGATCAGCAGGGAGATTCTTTTTATTTCGCGCAGTTGTGGTAATATCTTTTCTGAGAGCAACTTTTTCAGACTCAATAGATGTTCGACGCGCAGGAGCAGGCTCGGCAGCTTTCTGCGTAGTACCTTTTGTACCTCTGTTTTCAATTTCTGCGAGCTTGGCCTTTACGTCATCTAGACTCTTAGTCTTATCTAAGACAACAGCGTTTAGCTCCTGACCTTCGGGACCAGTAAGTTTAAGTTCGGCCACCCGCCAGAAGTTTTCTTTGGCTTCTTGGTTGGCCTTAATTTCCGCAACAGCTCGCGCTGCTATTTCTTCGGCTGTTTCCGCGACTGGCTCAGCGCTATTGCTACTGCTTGCTTCTGTGGTCGTCCCGACTTCATTAGCTCTTTTACGTTGGCGCTTACGACTTTGGGGCTGTTCCCCTTCTTGAGCGGCATTGGTAGTCTCCGGTGTTGCAGGGGTGGGGGCAGCTTCGGCCACGGTAGGCTCAACCGCAGCTTCTTTGGCTATAGGTGCTTCGGTGGCTTCAGCTTGGGCTTCAGGTTGGGCAGTAGCTTCGGTAGGAGTATTTAACGCTTCTTCCTTAGCGGCCATCATCTTTTGCCACGACTGCTCAGCTTGCTTGTAAGAAGTCTTACCCACGAGCCTCTCAATCGCTTCTAGTGCGTCTGTCTCCGCAGCACCGACCAAGTCCACTGCCTTTGTGATGGCTTCCATCGTGGCATTGCGCTTAGCAATAACACGCTCAGCCGTCCCGGCTTGAGTCGTGGCCTCAATCTTGTCAAAAGCGTTTTGCAATTCTTCAGTGATTACGTCAGCTTCGGTAGCTGTAAAGACTTCACGACCAGCAGCTTGACGTTCTTGTGCGTTTTTAGCCGCCTTTATTGCAGCTAGCTCATCATCACTAACAGATGAGTTCATACCCAAATTACCAAGCTGTTCTTCAAACGCGTTGTAGTAGTTATCTATATCTGGGTTGCGTAAGATATTACTTAGTAGTTGTTTACGCTTAGAGTCTTCTGCGACTTGAGCTGCTTGAGCTTGATTGGCTTGTGCTTGTTGTATGACAGCTTGTTCTTGGGCCGCTGTTTGTTGAGCTTGAGCCTGTTCACCCGCCGCAGCTTGAGCGTTCTGGTCGCGGTTACGTGCAATCGACACAGCATCCTGCATCGTAGGCGCACCGCTAGCCGTAGTACCACCAGTGGATCGAGCTATGCCTTCTTGAGCGCGGATGTTGATCTCTTCGCGCTTGGCGGTCTCTGCACGATTTGCAAAGTCGGTGGCCATAGCTTTAGCCCTGCGCAAGATGGGCAGGTACTGGTCTACGCTTGGAAGCTGGCTCTTCTTTTCCAACTCAGAAGACAACAGCTCAGCCAGACCCTTCACGTCACCAGACTGAAATAGCGGAGCCATCCGTGCTGCTAGCGTAGTGGTGTAGCCTTTAGGGTTACCCTTTAGGGGCTGAGCGCCTCTGAGGTTTCTAGCAATGTTGCGGGGCGTGAAGTCTAACGCGACCGTGGACGTAGGCCGACGATCAAATAGGGGTGTAGCCCCGCTTGTTTCAAGAGGCAGTTGCCCACCCACGTCTGTCCTAACAACCTCACCCTCGGTTGCTTCAGGGGCCACGGCAGGGCCACCAAACAAATCATACTGGGCACCTTCAGGCACCTGCTCGTTGATAGGCTTGTTTGAGGTACGCCCAACATTACTCAGCAGGTCAGTTTGCGTAGACCGTGCGGCTTCTCTTTGCTGGGCGTTAATATATTCTTGGACAGGCGAGATGTTCTTGGTGCGGTCAAAGCGCGATAGTTCTGCCTTAGCGCTGGCCAGCTTAGCCGCCGCACGTTTGCCCTTACGTCCTTCTGCGGAGGCAGCAGCGGTTTGAGCAGCCTCAACATTTTGAACTAAATCAGCACGTTGGGCAATAACGTCAGGGTCAGACGATTTAAAGTACTGGTTGTCATGAGCGGCAAGCGCGTCAGTGAGCTTGTAGAATGAAGCCGTGTCACCCTTGGCTTGAGCGTCTTGTACAGCAGACACAATAGCGCGACGTTGGTCTTGAAGCGATTTTACAACTTCATCGACGTTCTCGTCTTCGCCTAGGTTAAGGTGGGCGCGTACGTTATCCGCTAGGTTCACAGACTTACGAGCAGCGGGACCAACCTTCTCGTTGTAAGTGCCGCCTTGTAGATCGAGTTGACCTGCGTTTAAAAGATCAGCAGGTTTACCTGCCGCAAGAGCGGCCTCTGCGGCAGCGGCGCGTTGTTCTTTTAGCTTCGTGGTATTAGTGACACCACCGATAGCGCCAAACCCACCACCCAGCAAACCACCGATAGCAGCAGCTTGGCCATACTCACCGAGGGCTTCTTGATCCGTTAGGTTGAGGCCAGCAGCGTACCGCTCACCGACTTGTTGTAGAGCTTCACCACCGCCTTCAGTGACGATACCAGCAGCCGCACCCTTGGCCGCACGAGATAGTATGTTACCTGTAAAACCTGCTTCACCTAGATACTTGCCAACACCGGGAAGGAACCGTGCGCCCAAAACGTCAACAGCAGCCTGTGGGATAGCAGCCCCAAAACTCCGCGCGGCTTGTCCACCTGTAAGCGCAGTCTGACCGCCTTGTGTGGCACGGTCTACGTTAGAACCCACATACATGGGAGCGCCTACAAGGCCAGTGCCTAGACCAGCACCAACAGGACCGCCCAACGCAAAACCTGCGGCACCGCCCAAGGCTTGAGCGCCCATCTGAGGGGCGGAGTATGCGAGGTTTTCACCTACGATCTGACCTAAACCAGCGCCCTGACCAAACCCTGCGGGACCACCGGGGAGTAGTTGCTCTTGCTTGGCAGCAGATTCCCGCAGACGAGATTGATAGTACTCATCATCTCCGGGTTGAACCGTGCTTGGCGTTTCTGTAAACTTGTTTAGCGCGTAAGGAAGCCCTACGGCTAACCCTGTTTTTGCGGCTTCTAACCCAGCACTAAACGCATCTCGTTTTTGAGGTGTTGCAGATGCCGGAGCCGCTAGGCCAAATCTTTTATACACCTCTTGATCTGACATACCCACAGGGGCGCGGCCAACTCGGCCATCAGGTAAAGGTACATACTTATAATCAGCCATTTTGTGCCAACTCAAAATTAAGTGATTGGTAAATCAATACATACACGATTTACCAAACCACACTTGTTTTAACCGATAGGGTACGCAGAAGGTGCAGGTATGCTCATGGTAGGGGCTGTCACAGGCTTATTAGTAAACGGGTTTGTAAGTGGAGCAGTCAAACCTCTATTTAACGGACTTGGTCCTTTTGGAGGTTTTGCTGTAGGAGCAGCAGGAGCGGCAGGACCACCCGGAACATCTACAACCCCAGCAGCAAGAGCGTATTGATCTTGAAATTGTGCTGGCATACCCGGCAATACTTCAGCCTTGGCTTTAGCAACAGAATCAGCAAAACTCAAACTTGGATTATCTGTTCTAAGTTCTTTGGCACGACTATTAACAGTTGATTTAAAGTCTTTAATATCCGCTATGTATTGTTTTCTATTGTACACGCCGCTAGCTTCAGCTCTAGAAGCCGCCGCCGCAGCATCACTAGCTCGAATAGAGGCTTGCCCGGTTTTAACCGCCATGTCCGTGCGTATTTTATCTAAATCATATTGCAGCTTTTGGTTAACTAATGTGGCTACATGCACAATGTCTTGCGACTGTTGAGCGCTATATTCGCGCATGGCTTGGGGAGAACCCATAGCCATAGATTTTCCAAACAGCTTTTCTTTTGCCGTATGTAATTGATCAGACTTAAAAACTTCTGGGTCGCCTACAGACACTTTCTTGCCATCCGAAGTTTGAATGTAATGGCTGACCGTTATCTGACCATCCTTTTCAGTAATGTCTGCCTTACCAGCGGAAGGATATAACTCATTCCAAGCATGTTTAAGGCCATCCAGATCACCTGTAGCTTGAGCAGCTAGAACAGCTCGTTGATACTTATCAGCCGTAGCAGCGATAGTATCCGCTTGAATTTTCATACCGTTGGCAATCATGGTCTGACCAAGTTGTGGATCAAAACCAGTGCGAAGGATTGCGTTTCCTTGAGCTACGGCAAGGTCGCCACCGGATAAGACTGTAACCTTATCTTTTGGCACATAGACATTCTTGCCGTTTAGCGTGGTCTGCACATAGTCATCTGGGTTAGGTAGTTTTTTAACTTGCTCAGCCGAAACTACCTGCGCGTCTGGAGCAATGGTTGTTACATTGCCTTCTTTATCTGGGCCTGACAAAGGAATGGGTGCATTAGCTGCGGGAACCGTAGCGTTCTTTCCCGTAAACCGCTCAGTGTTTGCAGCAGGGGTTTGAGCAGCAACTTGTTGCATTTCAGGTGCAGGTACAGGTACAGGTGCCGTACCGGGAAGCGCGGCTTGTGGGGCAGCAGGGGCAGCAGGGGCAGCAGGGGCAGCAGGGGCAGGTATACCTTGAGGGGTGTAAGGCTTTTGGGCCTCGAAGGTTTCTGGGGGACGATAGAAACCTCCAGCGGGTACAGCCTGATTTGGGGCCGCTTCAAAACCGTTTTTTAAACCAGCTTGTAGTTCTCGCATGGACGGCGCAGCAGCAGGTAAGCCTCGAAGGCTTTGCATCTGAGTTTCGCTCATAGCACCACTAGTATCAGCGTCTGGCTTGATTTGGTTTCCCGCACTAGCAATAGCTTGCTGTACGGTCTTTTGGTTTTTGCGCTGTTCTTGGTTATATTCAAACTCAGTTTGAGCGCGAGCCTCGGCATTTTTTGCGCGTTCTTCTTCAGCCGCTAAAGCGCGACCTTTTATACGTGCGCCATAAACAGCACTAAATGCATCTGTAAAATTTGAACCAAAGTCGGCCATGTGCTTACCTTATTTTTTTGGAATGGGCGCAAACGCGCCGACGCCAGCCCCAACAACTGAACCGATTGCGCCATACATGGCAGATGTCTGAGCCGCGTTTGCGTTCATGTTTGTATTGCCGAGGCTTGTATAGGCGTTCAAGTTATTGCCGTAGCCCTGTAGAGCCGTGCCGTAGCCTTGATTGACAAACTGACCCGCGCCAAGCGCAGAGCCGAGAGCGCCTTGAGTCGTGCCGAACGAGCCTTGAGCATTACCTTGAGCAGCCCCGCCAAACTGGAGGATGCCCGACTGGCCACCGCGACCGAAGTTAGCGGCGTCTGAGGTAAGACGCATACCAAGCTCACGAGCCGCACCACGCGAACGGTTCATCGCGCCAGCTTCAGCGGCGGCGTTCATCACACTTGCATCAGTAGCCGCAGAGATCGCAGCAGGGGAAGACGGGTCAATACCCAAACCCGCAAACTGACGCATCCGAGCTTGTTCTTGATTCTGTACAGCTACGCCCAGATCACCCTTGGCAAACTGCGCTTGACGCTCTTGCTCTTCAGGTTCCGAGTACTTGGTAGCCATGTCGTAGTATTTTTGTTCGGCAGGGATGCCATACTGCTTGTAGCGTTCGCCAGCGGAACGCATCTGCTCAGCGTTGAGGTCATACAGCGTGTTCAGCTTCCCAGCCGTCACGTCCGCACTTTGCTGCATTTTCTCGTTTAGAGGTGCGACAGTATTCTTGTAATACTCTTCGGCAAATGCCTCAGCTTTTGCAGACACAGCAGCGTTCTGAGCAGCAGCAACCCCAATTTGAGGATCGTACTGGTTTTTAACACCTTTACTGCCATACTGTGTGCGATTAGCCATAACGACAATCTTCCTTGAACATCTTGTATATATAGACATCTACACCACCCCTACCAGCTCCTTGTAGCGTGGCTTCTCTTGTGAAGCCTAGGTGCTCATTGAAGCGAATTGCGTCCGCATTATCTGCCTCTACCCAACCACTGACGCGTGATACGCCCATCTGTGTGAAGGGGTAATGGAAGGTCCAGTAGAGCAGATCACGGTTGATCCACTTTCTACCGGGTATACCTGCCACATGCATAAAGACATTGGGACCGCTGTACTGGACGTATAGTACTGCGGCGATAACCTCGCCTTCCCTTCGCAAGACAATCCCTTTTTGGTCATCGGTACGACCGACAAGGAAAAACTCGTTGAGGAACTGAAAGGCAGCTTCTGCATCTGACTCAACCTTGTAGACTGGCTTAGGCATGATCGTCAGCGTCCGTTCAACCTAGTGATAATCTCGTTCACTTTAGTTATGGTATCGCTAAGGCTAGCTGTAGTAGCAAGCGTATCTATGTTACCCCCACGCACACCTGTAATCAACTCTATATTTTCTTTGAGTGCTTGCAGCACAGTCTGTAGTTCTTGGCTTACTACAGGTATGGATGGGATACCGGGTTTGTTACTCATTGACGCAACTCTATTTGCGTTGTGGCTAATGCTACAGATCGAACGTCAATATTTCCCTGCACAGACACTTCTACCGTTCTAGACTTGAATGGTGGAATACGCACGGGATCAAATGATGTCATATTGAGCGTGGTCTTAAGTACGCCGTCGCCATAGATTTCCACAGCCACTGCGCGGGTAGACGCCGAGGTCGGCAGCTCCTCAAGGATACTGCCGTTGACCAACATGCCTCGATACTGAGCCAACGCAGAGTCATAGTACGACGAGTTTAGAGTGCCCATGAAGTTGTTGGTCCCGGCTGGTCCGGGTTGACCTGCGTTAACTGCGCCGATCAAATCACTACTAAACCGCGCTTGGTTACGAGCAGATATAGCTGCTGTCAGTGCTGCGTTGCCGCTAGCGTTTGAGATTTGTGCGTAGTTTGCATCCAGCTTAAGAACAGAGAACGTAGTAGCTTGAGGCAAAACAAACCGTTTTGACAACCAGTCAAAAGCTAGTGGGTTCAGATCATCCGCATCCCACTTATAGATACGGCCATTGATGCCATTAACGTAGTAAAGATTACCGCCTTTACTATCTACATGCACAGCAGTTGCTGGCATGTCTACCTTAGACAACGCAGGAACATCTGCTCGGTTAAAAACTAGCGTCCTTTGACTTTCCGTTGTTGTTGGGTAAGTTGCAAAATACTGGTTGTTGATTACAGCCCCTGCAATTAGATCAGGGTTATAGTTGATCCATTCGTTGTAGGCGAACAGGTTGTTTGTAATCACGCCGCGCATGGCGGGACCAATACCCACCAGTCCGTTAGGGCTAGCATACACAACACCAAACTCATCGCTCACGGTAGATTGCTTGGAGATACATGGCTCCAGAATAGGCACCCGCTCGGCTGACATGCCTCCGGGGTACGAACCTGTGATGATGTACGGAAAGCGATCTGTGGTCACAACAATTGACGTACCAAAGATACCCAAGGATATAATCTTGTTGGGTACGTTGATAGCGTATGCTAGCGGCCAAGCATGAGGGTAGTACGGCTCAGAAAAGTAAACAGTGTTGTTTACAAACCCGGCCAGTGCGCCTGACGGGTGTGAGATTAGACCCTGTAGCGCGTCGGGAGGGGTGGACCAACCAAGAGTGCTGAGGTTGTTCCCCAACTGCGCAGCGGTCTTAGTGTCTGTGAATGTAGCTGTGGCAGGGGTAGCCGTCGTGATCTCAGTAACAAGCTGATAGCTGTTCGTAGTCTGGCCTGTAACTGAACGATATATCCGGATGCCTGTGAACCCATAGCTACCAGACGGAAATGCGGCGAACGCCCCCGCTGGAAACGTGACGCTGTTGGACGAAGGATAGACCGTAAGCGTGTCTGCCACAGGTGAGGGAGCGCTTTCCTCTACCACTGCCCCAAACGTGTTAAGGTATGTGTACAGATACACACGGCTTTCAGCCGTACCTGCTGTCGCTGTAATTTTAGCACCGGAACCCGTGCCGCCCGTCACTGTGGAGTTGCTGGCGGGTAGGACCGTATATGTCCCCGGAGTGGTTAAGTTCACGCCAGCGATAGGCCCTGTAGCCGCAGTGCCCAATATACTTGACACGGTGACTTTACCCACAACGCTGAACGTGCCGCTAACCAAAGTCAGAACGTCGCCCACGGTATAACCATTGCCGCTCTCCAGCACCGTAGCGGTGCTCAAGGGGAACGTGTAAGTGGAGTAGGTAGGCTTGGCTGCGGGGGCAGGGATGCCGAGATTTTGATAGCTGCGGGGGTACGCGCCTGATCCAGTTGTAGCCAGCGTGTAGTTGGTCTTCTTTGGTTTCACGCCATCGGTGTAGTACAAGCGATAGTCGGTCAGGTCGGCCATCGGGCTTTGGACAGCGTTAATATCTGTAGTCCACGCGAACCACAGATACGAGCTACCTGTACCGTAATAGTATTTGTACAAGCTCTTAATGGCTGAGCCACCAACGGCAAGACCGTTCTCAGGCGTGTACGATTCTAGCTGCGCACCTTTCCAGTAACGCAGTTCACGAGAGTATAGCTTTACGTTGTCGGCTTGCTGGCCTTGCGAGTCCTCAAGCATCGTGGGTGAGGTACGCGGGATAATACCGTCAAACCCCATAACTTTAAGAACAGGCATTTGGACCTCACCAGAGAACTTTTCTCGCCCAGTAATTAGCACTGAACTTATCGTCTTTAGTTAGCTGGCCGGATTTATTCTTGATGCCGCCAGATCGTGCAAGATAGTTTTTACGGCGTTCTGGGTCATGGTGCTGAGTGAAATCCTCCATGCCACGTAGGCCGAACTTCACGAGCTTTACGTCTTCACCCTTTTTAGCCAGCACCATTTTTTTATGGCTGTCGCCAGCAGGTGCGTTCACAGGCTTGTTGTAGCCCGGAAACTCATGGCCTCGATACTTAATAGTCATTTCTTCATCGCTCCACTTTTAGTGCGGGGATACGACCTGTTCTTCGTTTTGGACTGAACAGCCAGATTCTTCGGATTGTTATTGTGCGGGTTGTCATCCTTGTGGGCCACGTCTTTACCGTCGCCCTTGGAGACCTTGCCAGCTTTAATCATGGCGTACCGCGCACGGTTACGTGCCATCCGACGCTCAACCTGCTCAGGCGAAGATTGATACTTTGCTTGTGCCCTTAGTTGAGCGTCGGATGTCTTCGTCATACTAGTAACCCTTTTTAGACTTCATCGCCTTGAAGTCCATTTTTATGTCCTTCTTGGAGTTTTCTTTGACGCCCATCTTCTTGTCAGCAGCCTTGTCCTTCTTTTCGAACAGAGCGGCCTTTGCCATCATCTTCGCAGGTTTCTTAGCCATGTGTCTTACTCCGGACGCTTGCCGCCAAAGGGGCCGTCCATCATGTTGTTGGGAGCAACCTTGGGGGTTGCAGTAGAGGTAGGCACTTCACCGTACTTAGGCGTGTCCACAGGCATAGGTGTTTCGCACTTACCTGTAGATGCCATAGCGTAGTAGTCCACGACTGCCTTGCTGATCATAGCTAGCTCCTTAAGCGGGCTTCTTGCCGCCGTAGGGACCGTTGATCATCGAGTCCTTGTGGTTAGACTTGGCAGGGATGGTCGAAGGCACATCCTTAGACGTAGCTGATACCTGCTGATATTCGCCACCGGGATTGGTGTTTTCCTTGGACGAATTAAGTTGCTTACTCACAGACGACTTAAACATATTATTGCTCCGAGATTGCTGTTTACTTGACGCTGTGACGAATGAACGCCGCAAGCAGTGCATTGAAGACGAGAGTAGCGGTGTCCATCACCGTCGCGTCACCAACCAGATACGCTGCGGCTGCGGTAACAATAGCAACGCCAGCGGTAATGTAAGTCTTGTAACCCTTAAGCATGGTAGCTCCTATTTGTACGACTTGAACGGAAGTTGCCAGTGAGGACCGTCTTTAAACGTGATCCAATCACCGCCCCACTCGATAGGCACATCGAGTTCTTTTGCTGACGCCTTAATTACAGGGGCCAGTGTTTTGTAAAGTGGCCAGTCCCAGCGAACTTCGCCCGCAACCACAGGAGTAAGATCAACAGCATGACCAGTGAGGTGCCGTGAATTAAACGTCTTAGACGCGCCAGCTTCAACAAGCTCCTTTTGACGCGCAAGCGTACGCAGTCCCTCGACGACCATAAAGTCAATCGGGCTGTTCTTGATGGCATGTTCCACCACCTTCACAAGATCAGGATGAACCCCGTGTAGTCGCTGAAGCGACCGAGGTCCAAGCACGAACGACATACGCAACTCCATTGGAACACTAAAGGCCCAATACTTTGTTAACAGCAGTTTCCCACGAGGACTTCTCAATGTCAACGATGTTGAACTTGTCTGGGTGTATGCGTAAAGTTTTGGTTAGTGTATTTACGTTGTAGAAAATTACTTGCCTAGATTCCAGCGCCACAGCAGCCAACACATCTATATTCGTTGGGTCTAGGTACTTGTGACTGGAGGTGCCTGTCATATACCTATACGACGGAACGTTTTTCTCTATCTTGTAGGTGGATGCCTTTACCTGAACACGTATGAACGTACCGTCTTTCATGGCCAATATGTCTATGTGGTCCATGGGAATAATGATCGTACTCCACCCACACTGCTCGATAGCTGTAGCTGCTATCAGCTCACCCATACGGCCTTTGGCGGTGTTGGATATGCCCACAAGTTAAGGCGCACTAAGAAGTTTTAGTTTAAATACGCCCCACAGGATTGTCACAGCAGTCACAATACCAGCCAGCCACTTCATAAATGACACAACCCCATTAGCAGTGTTCCAAGCCTTCACAAGACCTTCGATGTCGCTAGATTGTTTAGTTACAGCCTTGGTCAACGCCGCCATATCCGCCTGAAGCAAAGCAATCTGGGTTTCTACTGATTGATCGGTCATTGTTTAAATCCAGATTACGTTATGGTTATGGCTTTAATAGCGCCAACGGTCGTGCCAAATGGGTTTGTGACAACGGAACTCCATTGCCATTGCGTAGTACCATTAAACGTCGCAGACGCCCTAGTAAAGCTAACGCCACCAATCACAAGCGTTGTCCAATTTGGAGACGCAACCGTATTGGCAACCGACAAGGTTACAACCTGCGTCATTCTCCAGAATATGCCGTTTATGGTGTTTGTGCCCCATGCAGTAGGTGCAATGCTACCGCCTAAAACGCCACTAAAACCATAGTTATCAACGCTGCCGCCCGATAGCCAATAGCCAACAGTTAGGTTGCCTGAATACGGACCCAAGCCAACTACACCACCACTGCCTAGCACCATCATGCCAATGCCGCTCATTACGTGAGTCCTGCGCCTGTAATAACCCAAGCAGCCGTGTCTACCTTCATGATGGTAGCTATGCCTCGCTGCGCCAGCGTACGAGCGCCTGTAGTAGCTGTTCCTGCTAAGTACAGCGTATCAGTGGTAATAGTGATGGCTTGGCTGGATGAGCTGTTGTTGTAGATTACAATCGCTGTACCAATCGGAAACAAAACTTGAGGAGATGTGCTACCGTTTGCAGGAATAACGACCCCGCCCGTTGTGATCGAAATGTGCTTGCCGCTGTCCTCAAGCACGAGGGTGTACGCTGAAGTCTTGGCGTTCTGTGGGACTTCCCTAAAACCGATAGAGTAAGCGGTGCCTGACGTATCTTTGTCGTTGACCGTCGAGGCAGCTTTTAGGGCTGTGATGGTTTTGTTAGTGAACGTCTCGGTGTTAGCCAAGGTCGCTAGAGTGCCAGTGGTATTTGGCACTGTGATGGTTGCCGTACCTGCCGATGCCGATATGGTGTTACCGTTGATCGTAAACGCATTACCTGTGCCAGCGGTATCGAAGGTCTTGTTGGTGAGGGTAGCGGCGCTAGCTGCTGTAAGTACAGCCGAACCTGCTAACTGAAGCCCGACTGAGTAGTTGGCCGTGCCGCCCGATACCGTAAGCGTGGTTGGGATTGTAAGTGTAGAGCCGCCTAGCGTGACGTTAGCGCTGAACGTCGTAGCGCCTGTGACGGTACCGCCGTCTTTATCGAACTTAGAGTTCAAACCTGCTGCGGTTGGGCGAAGCTCTACTTTGGTAGCGGCAGAAGTGTATGCTCTGGCAGACGTACCTTCTTGAGCGCGTGTAACTGTAAACGTGTTAGTGGATCGGTTGGTTACCTTGATGATCTCAATGTTGTTAGAGGAGTCCACCAATGTACAATAAAAGTAATCTCCGCCAGTGGTAGCCGCAGGAAACAAAGCCCCTGCCGTTACGTTAAAGCTCGTAGCCACGTTGGTGATGTCTGCTGTCAACGTAGTTGACGCATTGTTGCTAAAGAGAGCTGCGGCCATGATTACCTCTATATGTTATCTTACAAGTATCAGCTTAGCTAAGATTGCGCAACTTGTAGAGCGTGGACAGGTATAAGCCAGAGAGATTGTCAATCAAGTTCTCTATGGCAGGTGTACCATCGGCAATTTTACTTCTGTTCTCGTTGATCCAATCAGCTTCATCAGAGATATGCAAGATAATATCCTTGGGAAGCATCTCACCGGGCTTGGGTGGGACCATAGCAATCAGATCGTAGAAGCCTTGATAAGCCTCAACGATGTTGTCGATGTTGTCGATCAGACCATCATAGAACGCGCCTAGTGCCACATGCTGAGCGTAAGACTTAGTCTTCCAGTGTGCTAGGTGCGCTGCGTTACGGGTGTAAAAAACGCGAGATACTAGTTGCTCGATCATAACAATCTCCTGCTTACACAGTTAAGGTTTTAAGCGTAATCAATGGCTACGCAGTTACGGCTTTAATTACGGCAAAGTTAATCACTGGTGCGTCAGTAGACACGCCGCCAGTGGTTTGGAAGGTGATGTTGAAGCTGCCTGCCGCGACAGCCGTGATGAAGGCTAGGTAAACATTGGTGGAAGACTTGACCGATAGGATGATCGTATCCGTCGCCGCCACAGTGGAGTTAGTCACTGTGAAGGTCGCCGCCGTAGCCGAACCTGCCGCCGAGAACATGGTAATCGCGCCGTTGGTCTTGTTCAGCGTAACGCCCGTTGTTCGGCTAATGAGTTGCGTAATTGCACCGCCTGAGTTAGTGCCGTAACCTAGGCCGCCAACACCTGTGACACTTACACTGCCATTAACGCTTACATTACCGCTAGCATCCATGTAAAACTTGCCGAGATTTACATTTAAAATTCCAGCGTCTGAATAAGTAAGTGTTGTTACTCCTGATACTTTATAAGTCAAACCTGATGTTGTGTACCCAAGCAGTCGATTATTCGTTGCTACCAAGCTAATCCATTGATTAGTGGCCATACGAAAAGCAATCTGATCACCTTCAAGAGGTGCTTCAGAGCAATCATACCCAACCTTAGCAGCGGCGGTAACTGAATATGCCCGATAAAAAAGACTGTCTGCTGTAACATCGGATGAAGACGATACCCGGCTTCCATAAGCAATCTCGGCGCGGGCACCGCCCGAAACACCCTTACCACCTACAATATCTAATCCTACACGGTTGCCACTGTTAGTTGGGTTTACATAATTGTCTGTGCCGTTGGCAAAAACGTCAATTTCAATGCCAACAAGGCCATTTGAAGGGTCGCTTGCATTAGATTTATCTCTTGCCTCAAACACACCGCCCCAAGTTGGGCCTGCGCCAGTTAGCTTGTTTGCTTGACCGTACACAGCAACATTTTCCCCAGCAGTAGCGGAGTTGTTGAGTATTGATGTTATACCCCAAACAAAATCTGTGCGGCCCGCTGCTGCTGTAGAATTAACTCGAATCCCTGATGATACAAACCCACCCGTACCTCCTGAGCCTGTAAAATTAAAATCAAAGCGCGTTGCAGCATAATTATTTATAGGGATTGCAGTATTATAAACCCAAAAATTATTGGCTGTATCTGCGGCGGGACTTATGTTGTTTGACGGGTTAATAACCAGTCTTCCAGTTGTATACCCTGTAACAACATTGCCGAGTGTGTTGGTAGCCGCGCCTATAACGCCGGTATTCAAATTGTTAAAGTTGGCGTCCACCTCATTGTTGGTTAGAGGGGCACCTTTGCCAGCGCGTGTTACAATCGTTACCATTGTGTTTACCTAGTAAGGGCTGAATGTGACAAATTGTACGTAGTTTTCTGCAAAATAAGTGACGTTGCAGTAATCTTGTGTAAGCTGTCCAAAAAGTATATTTTCAGCAGTAATAAGATTATACGTTTGATTAGACGCATCCATAAGTACATTAGTCACCGTACTTGCATCTATTGCAACATAGGTTGTATCTGGTTGGACCGACACATATGTAGCGTTAAACTCCATTAGAAATCAGCCCGAACAATAAACTTTAACAAAGCGTACGTTGATTGAATACCGCCGTCCGAAAAAGTTACTTGAACCTCACCTTCATAATTACCTACAGCAGTTGCAAGCGTAGTTGAATTCCAATTAAACGCTACTTTACCATTTACTGCGTCAGTGATCACTCCGGTCAGTGTATCCAGAATACCGCTTATACCTGCCGCACGAAAAAACATCACAACGGTTGCACCTGTGATGTTTATAGCAGTACCTGTGTTCGAGTCAGTTAGTGTGACCTGAATGGCTGGACGGGTATCTCCCTGAACCAATTTAATTTTATCGGCCATGTGATTACCTTACACCAAACGAGGGGGGCGAACTCTAACGCTCGCACGGTTAAGACCACGGTTGCGGTCTATTTTAGCTTCGCCAATGGCGGACTCAAACCATGTGCGGTACTTAACTGCTTGTATTGGGTCAGCGTATGGTTGGTTAGGGGTGTCGTATAGACGTGCCCGTGCGCCAAAAGCAATGTGCTCAGCCCACCGCTCGTAGATGTCTGAGTCAATGGTTGTAGATGAGCGCGTAGGCTTAAGGGCCATCAAGATCACTAAACCATTAACAGCTAAGATTTGCGGGCTAGGCGCAATGATTAGTTCTGATGGCCTGTTCTGAATATAGAACTGTGGGCGACCCACCATGGTTCGCCAATCCATAGGGAAGATTTTGTACATTTCATCTTCGTTACGAGACGCCATAGGTAGGTTTTGATACCACGCACTCATAATACGAGCGGTAGTTGTTTCGTTTGGAAGATCAAACTCGTAAACAGATTGGTTAGGTAAACACGTAATTGGGTCGTGCTCGTACTGCAAATACAGCGACTTGTCGCAGAACTCGATAGCCGCGTTGCGGATAGCGTTGATCATCACGAACTCTGGGGTGTCGTGAACGTAAGGCATGACCTCTGGCAGAAACAAATCGTACGATACCGTACTCATCGGGAAGTACCTCTTGTCGCTGGATCACGCGGCGCTAGCTGCAAGTTCGGATTGTTTGACAACTGACCCTGCTCGTTCTGAGTCACATAGCTTAGGAACAGTTGTAGATAATTCTGAGCAATAGCCTGACCCGCAGCAAAGTCGCTGTCTTTCTGGTGCGCCCTAAACATGACGTAGTCAAACACTGCGGTCTGATAAATTTCTTGTAGAACCAGCACGTCCGACGTTGACGTAAGGTCTTGCGGCATAATCGAGTAGACAAGCTCCACCTTACCTGTGCCATCGTTAGGCGGGTACACGTAGAACTTTTTTGGCTCTTGCAAGTCAAAGATATAGTTTTGAACCACACTAGTAGCCGTTACGGTATGCCAAGAAGGGTTCTGGCTATCCAGAATGTCCCTTGTCACGATGCGAGTAGCACGAGCAGGGGTTACGCCATCTGATGCGATGTTACGCACGACGGTTAGCAACTGATGCCCGTTCGTAGGGATCAACTGCTTGGTTCCAGCGACCAATGTATGTACGTAAGTAATACTTGAGGAGCCAGCGGTATAGGCTACGACTGCTCGCTGACCGTCAGATACCCACTCAAGAAGTTCTGCGTCAGTCCAACGGGGCGTTGCCCCAGAAGGATCGATAAGCTGGGTGCGTACTTTGTCAATAATAGACTGTGCTGTTACTGCCATCGTGGCCCCACTTAAAAAGATGATGGGGGAGCCATGGCTCCCCCATCCTTATACCTCAACTTAGAGGTACTGAGCAATAACCAGCGACTCAGGCTTGATGGTCTTGTAGCCGTAGATGTTCAGGCCACGAACCAAGGTACCGAAGTCGTTAGGGTTTTGCAGGCTTTCGACCTTCGCGATTTGCGAAGCGAAAGTGATGGCAGTCTTCTGACCAGCAACCATACACTTACGAGCGACGGCGTTAGCCGAGATACCCGTACCCGTGGTCGAACCATTGAAGTTCTGGCCAGCGGCTGCGGTAGGCAGGAGGTTCGACACGTAGATCGTGAAGCGATCAATGGTACCGATCTTGCCGTTACGCAGGATCGACTGGTTGTCACCAGTCAGGTAGGCTTGTTGCAGGTTCGAACCCATGAGCAGGTTACGGACCGCAGGGCTGACCACGAGGAAGCGGTCAGAGTCAGGGACGTTCTGCTCGTCCATGCACGAAGCCATCGCGGTGATGGTCGTGATGATGTTGGACGAAGAAAGCGTCAAGGGAACGCCACCGAAGGGGTTGGTAGAGGCATTGTAGGTACCGCCCGCGCCGCCGAGGAGGAACGAGGAGGAACGAACGCCTGCCAAGTTACCGCTGTTAATGCCCGCGCCCGTGGTGGATGCTGCACCCGACAGGGTGTTGCCGAAGGTGGTGTCAATTGACTGCTTCAGGATGTCCGTGTCGATGTTGATGGCCATTTGCTTGGCCGCATCGTTGGTGAACATGTCCATCAGCTTAGGCTGGGACTGGTACTCAAGCACGTCAGAGACGTTCACGCCAAAATACTTAGCCTTAGAGATGTCCAGTTCAATCTTGGACGGCGCAGGGACTTCGTAGCTCAGGGTGTTACCGATGGTGTAGTCGTTGATGGTGATCGAAGGGATGTTGTTGATCACAACCTTGTCACCGATGTTACGGATGTCGCCTTCGTAGTTGGTGTTGGCGATTTCACCGAAAACAGTGGTGGCATAGAACTTAGCGTTCAGCTTACCCGACCAGATGGTAGGGATAAAAGTACCCGAATACGCCGGAGACGTATTGAAGGGGGATTGGACGGCAATAGCCATAGTGTAGCTCCATATATGTGGGTTAAACTAAGACCTTGCCGTCCTGAACCCTATTTTGATAGGCGTCCTTGATTAACGGCAAGATCGATATCTGCTTCTATCCGCGCCTGCTCCGACTCGTTACCACGGTAATTGCCCTTAGCTACATCTCGGTAAAACCGATCAATGTCTCCCATTGACCAAACTTTATCGCTGCCAGTTGAGGCACTTGCCGAAGATACTTTTGAAGTACCGGGCGCAACTTGACGTTCGAGATTTTTATTGGTTTGTCGCGTAGCTGTCGGAGCGCCGATCAATTCTTTGTAGGTATTGAACAGGTTGGCCGTACGCATAGGATCAAAAGAGTTGAACGCGTGGTTCAAGTACTCTTGACGTTGATTTCCGCTGAGCAAGTCAACTTCATTCAACCAATCCAAAAATCCTTGGTCAACATTAAGTGCTTCGTAGTCAGGGACTAGCCGCGACAACTCTACAAAATAATCTCGACGAGCATTTTCGCCTTGTCGTTCGGAAACACCTGTTACTTCCCTTTGTAACTGAGCGTTCTCTTCTTCTAGCTTACTGATCTTCTTGTTTAGTTCGGATTGAGCAACTTCCGTTGCTTGCCTCTTAATAAGGTCAACAAGATCACCACCAAAATCTTCTACGTCTTTGTCTGTCACCAGCCGATGGTTTTCGGACGGGCTTTCAGCTTTGGCTTGGCTTGCGAGGTCTAGTCTTGCGATTGAGGTTTCAAGCTGACTCTTTAAGTCTTTCACTTCGGACTTGAGACGCGGAACTTCCGCGTTGAACATGCCTTGAAGTGTCTTGTACCTGCGCTCCCAAGTTTCGTCTTCGGGTTGCTTGGCTTGTTCTGAAGGCTCAGCCTGTGCAGGACGTTCCTGCGTATCGGGCTGCTGCCCTTGCTGATCAATTCCATCTGGAGGAGTCGATGGTGGAGAACTAGCCGCAGCCACTTCTTTTTCCCACTGTTCAATTTCCTCAAGTTGGGCTTGAGCTTGCTTAGGTAGACTCATGTTGTTCTCCTGCTCCGACTACGCTTCTTGGTCCTCTTGGGTTTCCAAATACACGGGTACGGTCTGCTGGCGGGGTTGAAGCTAAAGTGTTGTTTCCTTTAGCCTTTCCAACGACTTTTGTGAGTTTTTCACAGTGTCTAGGAACTCTCGGATTAACTGTGCCCGCCCCTGATTCTGCCGCAGTGCCACGTCGTCGCGGCTTTCTGCTAAGAATAGGAGAGTGCGTTGCAGCTCTTCCTCAAATAGTTTGTCGATCTCTTTCCACGCAGATTGCTGGCTCAGGCTATAAATGCTTCGCAGCGTCTGTACGGTTGGTTTCACGAACATAGTAAGTATTTAACACCGATCTAATTAACTCGTCAACTGTCAAGTATTTACTGCGGAGATGGGGCAAAATTGTCTGTGATGGGAGCACCGTTTTGAAGTTGTTGACCTTCTCCAGTAGGGGCCGCAGGAGGTGTGCCTTGTTGCTGTTGTTGCAGCATCTGAGCAGCAGCCGTCTTCTTCTGGAAAGTGCTAAGCGTGGGAACAACCTTGTCCACGTCCATGTCTAGATTCTTAGCAGTCTCTCGCAGAATAGCATGTCGGCCTTCGACGCCAACAATCTGCATGTCGATGGGGTTAGCCGTAGCAGCCAAGAACTCATTACGACGAAGCTGGGCGGTATCCTTGATCATAACCGAGGCAGCGCCACGAGCGACAATCTGTGCGTCACCCTTCAGGTCTGGGTCGTCAGAGTACTCCATGTTCCAGTCGTACAACCGCTCCAACATAGGCGTAAATATGCCCATATCGACATTACTGATGACTTGCTTGATGCCCTTGTTGGCATTGCCCATGAGCATAGACAGACCAGACGCAGTACGCCCTGCTCCACCAGCGCTATCGCCAGACATGTACTTGGGTATGCCTGAATACTCGTCAGCCATATCGTTGAACTTCTCGAACACAGCCATCAACTCACCGATGCGAGAGTCTGGCTGGTTGAACGTGATGGGCTGCTGATTCGACCCAGTGGGGTCGTTGTTTACCTGCCAGATGCGCCAAGGCGTAAGTTGTGTAATATCCTCGCCCGCAGCTAGGCGGTCTACGTTCACAACAACCTGTGGCCCAGAGGCGATGCCCATATTGTTGACAATCGAACGCGCAGCCGCGTTTGCCACGATCTGGGGGTCGCGTACCAAGTCAGCAACAGCATTACCCCAGAAGCTACCGGGAACGTCCTCAAAGCTAGCCGTGTAGTATGGCTTGCGGTTCAGAGGGTCGTAGTTGAGCACTGCCTTGATCACGTAATTACCGACCAACCACACTTCGACGTGGTAGTCCTTCATGGAATCAGGGATTTCTTTGGCGTCCATGCCCCACTCAATGAGGGCGCGGCCTTGCACTGGTCCCCAGAACTGAATGGCGTCAATCAAGCCGTCCACATTCTGTGCGATCTGAGTTGTAGCCTTACCCTCAGACGAAGCGATAGCCACGTCGTTAGTCAGCCATTCGCGCAAGCCGCCGCGACCATAATCTTCGAGGACCATGCGGATCGATGCATCGCTATAGCCTTCAACGCCAATCATCTCGTTGAGGTCTTCACGGCTGAGCCTGTGCTTCTCAATGAGATAACCCTCTTGAGGGTGTGTAGCTGCCGGAGATGGGTAAATATTAAACGGAGACACTCGGTCCCACTCAACGGTCAGACCTTCTTTGGCCTGTACTGTGTACTTGCCATTATTGCCCTTAACCCACTTCATAGACTTCTTGCGGCGAACCACCGGGCCTTTGAGTACTGCCGTAGGGAAAGTCGTAATATCGTCAATGAACGCGTCTAGAGCTTTTAAGAAGCCGCCCTGCACGAGCTGGTCTTCCATCTTGTCGGCCATGAGTGCTGCCTTGCGGCGAGCTTCCTCCATAATGTCGTTCTTGGCTTCTTCCTTCAGGTCTTTCATCATCTGAACGACTTGATCTTGCGGAACTTGCTGGCCTTGGAGCATTGCCTCCTTAAGGGGCATAGCTACCTTCATAACGATCTGCTCGTTAATATCTGGCGACAGCTCGGGAACAGGCGTAGGCCGCAACGTCCAAGGACGCTCACTACCTGTAGCCATCAGCACGTCTCGAAGCCAGCTTGCTGCTGAACGACACTTCACGCTTGTAAGGTTGGCGTAGATTTCAGAGCCGCCCATTTCGCGAATTTGAGATAGTTTTTCTGGGTCGTACTCACCGCGACGTGCCCGCATGTTTTGAATCATGCGAACTTCTACAGTCATCTGTTTGGCAGTACGCGCTTGCATCCAGCACTTACGCACATGGTTAGATAGCCCAGAGACTATGGGCTGATCCTGAACTTCTTGTGCAGCTTTGCGCTCTTCGTCCATCACTACAGTGAGTGGAGCGGCTCGAACCATGCCAAGCTGAATTACACTATTGTCCATATCTTAAGCCCAAACACGCCAAGGGGTTACAGGAGACGTTTGCAGGTCAACCAGAGCCGCTGGAGGCTCGTCTGCATAGATGAGCCGCAGATTGACGAAATAGCCGCGCTCGGTGCTGTCAGAAGGCGAGGGTCCCACCACATCTAGCAAGACGGTTGCATCTACCGGACGCAGTTCGCTATCAACATAAGCAAATAAACCTGATGCTATTAGCGCAGCATCCATTTTGGTCTTGCTGGTGGCTTTTAGATAAAGGTCGATCATGTGGTTATCGCCTGTAGTTGAATATTTGCTAGGCGGGAATTGTAATAGGTGATGGATTTGATGTGATTGGACGTGTAGTAGATCGCCGACAAGCGATTATCCACGCCAATGTTTAGCTGGGTAAGGCCAACAGGTACAGCGCCGCCATCCGGATCAGTAGCTACCGTGCCGCCATTGCGCGATGCCGCAAAATCATTGACCGCATAAGCCGTGGCAATCTTGTTTGCCGTCCCTGCCGTACCAATTGCGCCTAAGCCAAGCGCAGCTACTTCCGCCGACCCAGAATAATACACGGCCCGCATGTTACCGCTGTCATTGTCGATATGTATAGAATTTTGCACAATCGAACCGTTGGACGCAGACATATACGTTGCATTGGTATTAGCAGATGCATCAAACGAAGCCGCAAATGTTCCAGTAGTTTGGTTGTACCAATTGGAAAAATTATTGCCGACCATTGTGGCAACATCAGCCGAACGGGTAACAGATGCGCCTGCGGTAGGGATGTAGGACGTAGCAAAACTGCCCGCTTCCAGTTGGGCGCCCCAAATGTAAACTCCAGAAACGCCATCGCCCGTATAAATGTTGGTTGCAAGCGCCACGTTATAAAGTGAACACTGAAATTGAGCAGTGATTGCTGTATCAGATGTAGCTACCATTACAACCTTATACCAGCCATCTCCAACAGATGTTGTTGTAAGCGATCCGGCAGTCCAGCCTGTGCCAAATGCAGCTATTCCAGATGCAGGGTATCCTGTTTCCGGATTAATCCTAGCTACAACGCCATTAACCGCTGAGGATTGAATATTTATAATAATGTCACGGCCTTTATTTTTTACATAAAAACTCGCTACATATTGAATAGCTGACGCGGCTTTTGTAACACTTTGATTTATATAATGAAAAACTGTTGGAGTGGTTTTTTCAATAATTGCATCGGCATTTGTTGTGCCGTCTGGGGATACAATTGCGTTTGCAGTAACATCTATGTTTGCACTAGGCCACGTTGTTGCAACATCAAGCTGATCTGAATATAGCAACAAGTTTGTTCGCGCTTCTTCAATCAGCAAGCCTAATGGCGCAAGCGTTACCGGATCATACTCAAACCGTGGGCCGTAATAGGCCGTAGAAGTCAGGGCTGCGGCTGGGTTATAGACATACGGGTTCAGTGACGCGCTGTCAGACAACTGAGCGCCCCAAATATATACGCCGGATGTGCCGTCGCCAGCGTAACTTCCAGTGTTTGAAGGACTGTCAACCAACATCAACAAAATTGTACTAGAAACTGAAGCAGTAGCTTTTGCGGTTGCTGAAATTCTATACCAACCATCTCCAACATCTTGCGAAAAAAGTGTAAGTGCAGCAGAAGGTGTTGGTGATCCAGTTCGCCACTGACCAACTGCAATGTCAAAATTTGCCGTCAAGTTTGATCCAAATGCAGCAGAGGGAAATAAAACACGAACCACTGAGCGTTCTGCCGCTTTTACAAAAAAACTCCAAGTGTATACTGTTTCAGAAACAAATGCTGTTGTTTGCGTTATTTGGTGTGTATTTGTTGCAGTATTTTCAACAAGTTTATCTGCATTTAGATAGCCATTAGGGTCAGCATACTGAACTGCTGCTGCTGCCGCTATGGTTTGCTGGTAATTGCCAGCCGTGGCCCCTTGAACAACTTGTGCGCCGTATATGTAAATACCCAATCCTGTAGCCGCAGGAGTGTATGCTGCGTCTATAGTTGTTACTGAGGCTGGCTTAGGTGATACGCTGAAAACGTATGATCCGCCATCTGCATCTGAGGTGCCTGTAACTGTGCAACGATACCAATCATCTCCGACCGCCGTAATAGTGGCGGTTGATCCGGCAGTTGTTACAACAAACTCTCCTGCTGATAAGTCAAACAAAGCGCCATATGTGGTGCTGGCAAAACCGGCATTTCCAAAATTAACTTGAGCGCGAGTATATTCGCCAGCCTTCAAATACACAGACCCGCAATATGCTGTGCTTACGGCACCAGCAAAGGTTTTAAACCAGTTGTGTGCACCATTTGCCGTATCGTTAGTTATAATTTTTGTAGCGTTATTTGTTCCATCTGGGCTGGTTGCGGCGTTTGCTGTTGCGGTTACAGTGGCTCCGGTTGCGGACCACGTTGTACCGTCTGACGGGAAAATTAGATTAGTTTGAATATATGCCTGAGATTTTACCCAAGCCGCATTATTAAATTCTTCGGTATAGCCAAGCAGGTTTTTAGGCGTGGTGCTGTTGTAAGTGCGAGGTGCGGTTTCGTAGGTCATAGCGCCGAATTGAGCGCCCCAGACAAAGATGTTTGAGCCGTTTCCAATATAAGATGGCGTAGCAGCTAACGATTCCATCAGGAATATGCGGACACTTCCTCCTGAAAGCACGTAAACAGGGGAAATTGTAAAAATTAATCCAACCCGATACCATCCGTTATCAACAGATTCAGAAGTTGCCGTGGCTGCGGTAATATTGCCTACGACGGTTGTAGAACTAAGCGTCCCATCACTTAAATTTATTTGTACGCCAGCACTAGACGAGACTGCATTTAATGTAGCATCGAATTGTAAACGAGCAAAAGTTCGCGTTCCAGCTTTTAAATATACTGAAGCCGCATATTTACCCGCATTACCAGCAAGGCCCGAATAATCTATTCTGTGGTCGCTGGCCGCTCCCCCGGTAACCTCCACGATACTGTCGGCAGTTGTTGTTCCATTGGGGGCAACAGTGGCATTGGAAACAACTGGAGTCGTTGCCAAGCCTGTTGGTGCCCAAGTTGCTGCCGTAAAACTTTCGCTATTGGGGATTTGGTTGCTGGGCGCATAGGTAAGCTGGCCAGTGCTGTTGATCAACGTGGCGTTGGTGCTGCGAGAAAATGTAACTCGGTTATCTAGAGACCCAGACGGTAAGAAGTCGAGCAGCAGAGATGGGGCAATACCTAACCCACTACCACCGCCTACGCGAGGACGCTGCCGACTACGAATCATTTAGATACCCTCACCAACAGCCAAAATCACGGTGCCGCCAGCAGTTTCCGCAATGTAAGCCATGGTGCCGCCGACAGGCATGTTGGCAAACACTTGAGTCGTAGCGGGCTGTACAGAAATCACGCTGTTAACCCAAGTACCGACGGTTGGCACAGCAACAGACGCGCCGTATGCAAAATACACTGGGTAGACACCGCCATTGTAGATGGTCAGGCTGTTATAGCCGTTAGGCACAGTAACCGTCTGAGACGACGTGGTCGAGGTCAGCTTTACTGTTTGCGAGGAATTAAAGGGTTTCATGTAACCTCCGAGGGTTTGCTATGTTAAGTTATCATGGCGCAACTGGTAGGTCAATTAAGTCCACCCACCGGACTTGACACGGATAACTTCTCGTTTTTGCACCTGAATATTAGTACCGAACATCTCACCACCATCTGCGTGTAAGCAAGCGTACTGATGTGCATCTGCTACGTGGCTGTGTGAGTTCTTCTCCGGCGTTGCGTCCGTCTCACCTGTCTTACGCATCTTGTATCGATAGCCCCCGCGCATGGCGCGTATCAGCTCTAGGCAGCTTGGATCGATCAAGTGACCTGCTCCGCCTTCAACCTGACGTGATAGGAACTTCTCCACCGCAGCAATACGTGCCACGATGCTGTTAGTTCGCGCTGGAAGGACGCGGAAGCCTTCGGCCTTCAGTATATCAAAGCAAGACTTCTCGTCCGTCTGCGCCCTCTGTGAACCTGCTGGGTCGCCTATGATTATAACAGGCAGACCCGGAAACCGCTCAGCCAGTATCGGCTTGATCTTCTCCTGCGTAAACCGCGTAATCCCCATGCCCTCAGACACAGCACACGCAAACGTCAGCAACCGACCATGCATATCCATCTGTGAGATTGTCATAGCGGGCGAAAGACCGAAATCTACCCCCAAAATCAGCGGTTTTTCACCTGATCTGATGGGTCTAAGTGGCTCTTTTGACACATGAAAATCGCTCTTAAAGGAGCTAAAAACGGGCCTTCCGGACAGCGATTTGCCGAATTTGGCGTGTATATACACGTCTATCCAGTCCTCAGCCTTACCTTCAGCGAGGTTATCGTAGTAATCAGACGGCAGATACTTAACCCAGTCAGCATCCGGGGACAGTCCGCTAGGTTGTATCGTAATACTGGCGTTAGCAGGAGGCTCACTTATGAACTTCTCCCAGAACGTATCCATGTCTGGTGGGTTGGTAGCGCCCCACAAGTGTGCGTTTGACTTGCCATCGTCTGTAACACAACCTTGTATCGGGTTGCCTTTCTTGTCCACACCCCACTCAGGGCGATGCGGTACCAGCATACCGTCTGGATAACGACCTAGTCGTCCTTGCAGGGCTTCGAAGATTTGGGGGTTGATTTCCCGGAACTCGTCAAGAACCCCGAAACTAGCCTGTAAAGAGAGTAGACGACGAACGTCGTTAGCATCATCCAATCCCCTGAACAGTACCTCGCACTCCACGTCGTCAAACTTGAGTGTATACTTGTACTCCGTCTTCAAATAACTGCCAGCGATCCCATCTGGGTACCACTTCATGAAGTCTGGAATAGTCGTATCTCGAAGCTGCTCACGGGTGTTACGAATTACTATAGCACGACTTCGCCTAACACCATCACGCGACTTAGCCATCTTGCTGGCATGATAAGCTATCTTCATAAGACTTGCTGTCGTCTTCGTCGAGCCGACAGGTCCGATGATCAGTGAAATGAAGTCTTCGCTTGTAAGGAATGGGGTTACTGAAACTGGCGGGTTGTAGGTGAGGTTACTCATCGTCTTCCTCTAGCTGTGGCCCCATCAGGTCATCGTTCAGATCAAAGTCAGGAACTTTTATGCCAATGTGCTCTGGCATCGCGGACAATTCATCCAAGTCTTCAAGCTCTGGGGGTTTATTATTCTCCTCAGCCACTGTAGCCGTGCCATCTATAACCGTGATGGGTGCACCTGTATGCGAGGGCACGTTGATTGTAATACTAAAGCCGGGGCCGGATGTTTGTTGTGCTACGGAGTTCTTGGGTTTTAGGTCGCCGAGTTCGATTAGTACTTTACCAATATCCAGCAGACCAGAGGTAGGCATGTCAGGGTCAATAAGGCGCGGATAGATTTGATCAAGCCACGTCTCCACCAGCACACGGGACTTCTCACGTATAAGAGAGCCATCGCGCCTATAGGTCTCAAGGATTTCCTGTAGCTTATAGTCGCGGTCTTCCATTAGTGAACCCTGTAATGTTGATCTAGTACTTCTTGGAGAGATATGTGGGTATGTGCCCTGATCTGAGCTTGTGTGAGTATTAGTGGGCCACAGTCGCACTCCATCTCGCTTGTGTGTTCCATGTCGTGTCTATGGATTACCCATCCACAATCTTCTCGTGCGGTGGCTCGGCGCAGTTCTAGGGATGTGATATGTTCGTCTGACATGTGTAAACGTAACACTGTCCGCGAATTAGGGCAACACTGTTTGCTAGTTAACACTACTTAAAAAATAGGGGTTGCGGTTTACGTAGTACTTAAGGATAGCCCCTGTCCATGTGATGGTCCGGTCCCATACCCCTTCCCCCCCTCCCCACTCCCCCCTCCCCTTGCGCATAAAATCCATGACATGCCTCACACGTGTAAGGCACCTATCACGTGTTGACATGACAACAGAATAAGTCTAATCTCTTTCTTGCGGGGCGAATTGCGTCTCGCGCGCGGGCGTTTATGCCCATAACCTAGGGAATACTCAAATGACCACCACCACCACCATCACCGTTGCCAATGGCTTTGTCGCTATCTTGGATTATGCCGCGCAATCCGTGACCGCATGGTCTGCAAGCGCCAAACAGGCTTCACGCGCCAATGTCCTATCGACATTCGTTCTTTGTCAGGCATGGCTTGTTATGTCGTTTCAGGCTGACGTCACCGACAAGAAGGGTGACGTCATAGAGGTGCTTTCATTCGACCTAAACGACATGGTCAACGAAGCGTGGGATAAGCACTCAAACGCTCAGAAGAATGCCATGACAAACGCGGTCTTGGCCAAGCTCTTCTCTTGCCCATCTGACAAAGCCACCCCTGCAATCAAAGCAGGACTTCGCCGTTCTCTGCCTGTTGCTTACAATTTAGTTGGGGCTGTCATAACGGCTAATATCTTGTCAGACGACATAGCGGAAGTAATTCGCGCCAATATCCAATTGCGTCAGAACAAGTCCAAGGGTGCGGAAAACGGCGGGTACGATTTGCGGGTGCCCTATTCAATCCTGCATGACGCTCCTGCCGCTGACGCAAAGGAAAGCGCGATCGAAAAATGGGAAGCCTATAAAGACAAGCTTGTCACGTGTGACGGGTCCAAAGAAAACGGCTCGTATGCCGATATGGCGCGAGCCGTTGCGCCAAAACGTGAAGCTTCCGGTCCCAAGGTCGCGGCTCCCAAGTCTGTTGCGTTTGACGGCGGCGAAGTCCGGTCCGGCGAAAGCTTGCTCAAAGCGGCGGCTTTCCTCTTGGGTGGCAACACCTTAGCAGACACGGAAGCGGCGGAAGGTTTAGTCGATTGGCTTGCCCATGATCGCGGTCAATTGATCAAAGCAATTCGCGCCTATCAGGATGCTGTTAATGGCTAAGACCTTACACGCGTAAGGTACCTTTACCCCCCTAGGCTTAGGCTTAGGGGGGTTTTTTTGTGTCTGCGCCATGCCCCTAGCCTAGGGCGCTTTTGCCCGTCACGCGCCACCCTAGGCCGTCTAGCGGCCTACCCCGATTTTTTTTCGTGACTGTTATGATAGATATCATGACTGAGATATCCTGCCGCATAGCTACCGCATAACATACCGCATAGCTAAAACCCCTACCGCATAACACAAGGGTAAATTATACCCCCGAACCACACTCCTCCGAGGCATATTATGCCCCCGTTCGCGACTCCTCATAGCAAGATCATGCCCCCAAACCACACTCCTCCGAGGCATAACTTACCGCGCATCAATTACCTCAAGGTAATTCATTCCATCATGACATAGCTTCCTATGCCGCATAGCCTTGTATGTGTGATGTATGTTCCGTGTACCGCATATGCCAAAGTTTACAGAAAACGCCGGAAACCCTTACTGGTGTAAGACTTTGAAACGTGTAAACATGCTGTAAACAAAAAGTACTATATTACCGCATAGTTTACAGGGTCTGTAAGTGGTTGATTCTATTGGCATATGTACGGGTGTAGAAAGTCCGGTCACAGATGTCAGACTGTTTTGCAACAGACACCCGGCTTTTTGGGGTCTGGAAGCCATTGATTTTGTTGAGGAAAAGGAAAAAGGCCGGGTGTATGGCGCCACACAGATGTCTAAATGTAAGTTTTATTTTAGGATGCCCGCCTACCTAAATCGATTTTCGTTTGCGCCATCACTTTTTTC
>Ga0114970_10000154_pt1 | contig 46509 bp, 36 predicted proteins | sample M_140205_XF_Meta_FD_87030 | JGI IMG/M metagenome (GOLD analysis project Ga0114970, IMG submission 87030) | Freshwater microbial communities from Lake Montjoie, Canada to study carbon cycling - M_140205_XF_MetaG | ecosystem: Environmental > Aquatic > Freshwater > Lake | place: Lake Montjoie... | reverse complement strand
TGGCGGCATTCAGCGCCAGGAGATTCGTCTGGCGTGCAATGCGTGATACCGTATCCACGAAATCGCCGATCTGTTCCGAGGCCGGGGCGAGCAGCCGCACCTGTTCGGCGGTGGCGTTCACATCCGTCCCCACGCGCAGCAACGCCTGCGCGGCGCGTTTAATTGCCTCGCAGCTCGCCGCGGCGGCACGGTCCACATTGTGCGCGTCGGTCGCCGTGGCCGCTGCCGTGTGCTGCGTGGTGTCGGCCGTACGTCGTGCGTCGTGGCTGGCCATTACGCCATCACGAGTGCGTTCGCGCTGATGCACCAGCTCATCGCTGAGCGCCGTCGCATCCGTGGCCACATCGCCAGCCCGCTGTTGCATGACACTGGCCGCGCCATGTAGCTGCGTGGCGACGGCTGCCAGTTCATCGGCTTCACGCTGCACGGTGCCGATCAGGAGCGTCAGCTCATCGAGCATGCGGTCAACGCTCATCTCGAGAAAGCCGAGTTCATCGGCGGATAGCCCGTTGGCGGATAGCCCGTTGGCGGATAGCCCGTTGGCGCGAGCCCGCAAGTCACCGCGTTCTACCTGTGCCATGCGGTTACGCATATGACGGATGCGCGTGATGAGCGTGGACGGCAGGTGAATGACTTGCTGTGCCACTACCATCAGGAGGACGGCGGCCAACAGCACCTGCGGCCACGGTGCGGCGTCGGCGGGGTGGGCCTGCGCGTACGCAGCGCTAGCGACCAAAAATCCAGCGGCCGACGAGAGCGTGGTGAAATAGCCGAGGGCTGGTTCTCGATCGAGCGAGTAGGGGACGATGACCGGAATGTAGGCGAGCACCAGGATGGGCGATCCCAACAGGTACACCATGCCACTGATCAACGCGGTGTCGAAGGCCGCGCACATATACAGGAACCATCGCCGATACCATCGGGTGGACGCGCCGATGCCAGCGAGGGCTGAGTTGGTGGCGATCGCGGTGCCGAACATCGCCAGCACGGCCGGCAGCGAGACATCAGTCAGGCCGAGTCGAGTACCCGCGATAAGGACACCGGCGATGACGATCGTGCTCCAGAACCGCCGTACGGCGACGATCCGGGAGGTCGCGATGTCCTTGGAACGCTCTTCGTCGAGAAGGGCGTGATATGGGGGGTGGGCGCTGAGCGTGTGCATACGTCTATCAGACGCGTCATGCCCGAGTGCGGTATCAGCTCCGGCCTGAGGCCGTTGGCTTAGGCCAACGGCTTTGGCAAACGGCTTAGGCCGACGGGATCAGCGGCAGTAGATCGGCCGCGGTGACCAGGCTGATCACTTTGAGCCCGGCGGCTTCGAGGGCGTCGCGACCGCCTTCCTGACGATCAACCAGAGCCAGTACGCCCACGATCTCACCGCCGGCGGCGCGAATGGCCTCAACCGCTTTGAGGGCTGAGCTGCCCGTGGTGATCACGTCTTCCACGACGACGACCTTGTCACCGGCTTGGAACGGGCCTTCGATCAACTTTCCGGTGCCGTGCTGCTTGGCTTCCTTACGGACGGTAAAGGACCGAACCATTTCCCCTGTGCCGGCTTCCGCTTCGAGGGCGGAGGCGTGGGCGATCGCGTAGGAAATGGGGTCGGCGCCCAAGGTCAGTCCTCCAACCGAGTCTACCGGCCATCCGCTGTCGCGGAGGGCGGCGAGGGCCTCACGCCCGATGAGCATTTGCCCTTCGGGGCTCATCGTGGTGAGGCGGCAGTCTACGTACAGCGTGGAACGGCGGCCTGAGGCCAGCACGAAATCGCCCCGCTTGGCCGATCGTTCGGCGAGCAGGGTAGTTAGCTGCGTCGAAATAAGCCCTTCATTTTGCCGAAGAGTCCGCTCTTGTCGTCGCCGTCCGGTGTGGTACCGCCCGTCTCGCTCGTCGCGCCGCTGGCCATCGTCGTGGTCTGCGCGGCGACCTCGAAGGCCTCCGCAAAGTCCTTGACCGAGGGGTACCGATCGCCGGGCTGCTTGGAGAGCGCCTTCATGACGACGTTCTCGACGGCAACCGGGAAGGTCATATTGGGCTTGGCCTTATTGAGCGGCACCGGGGACTGCGTGAGGAGCTGGGAAAACAGCTCGCGAGGCGATTTGCCGGTGAACGGCAGCGTCCCCGTGAGCAGGAAATACGCGATGGTGGCCAGTGAGTACTGATCGGCAGCGGGACCGACGAGCTCGCCTGACAGCGCCTCCGGCGCCACATACATGAGCGTGCCGACGAAGAAGCCCGCCCGTGTGAGGCGCTGATCGGGGGTAGCGTCGGTATCGGCCGCGATGCCGAAGTCGAGCACCTTCACATGATGCGTTGCCGGATCGTACACCAGGTTTTCCGGCTTCAGGTCGCGGTGCACGATGCCAACATCGTGCGCGGCCTGCACGGCCCCGCAGATCTGCGACATGATTTCGCCCACTTCCTTCGACGGAAGCGGTCCGGACTTCTCCGCGTACTTGTCGAGGATGTCTCCCGACGCCCATTCGATGGCGAGGTAGTACCGATCGTTCTCGGACTGCCCATAGTCTAGGGTGCGGACGATGTTCGGGTGTTCTATTCGTGCGCCGTACTGCGCTTCGCGGAGAAATCGCGCGACCGCGGTGGCGTCCAGCTGCAGCTTTTCGCGCAGCAACTTGAGGGCAACGGTACCGTGCTGAGCATGATCGGCGCGAAACACGGTGGCGGTACCACCTTCGCCGATCTTAGCCCGCAGCGTGTAGCCGGCCAATGTCGTTCCAACTAGCGTCTCGATAGTCACGGGGCGAACGTAACGTCGGCGTGCGGTACCAGCAAGACGCATCCGGACATAATGTGTTATCTGTGACCCATTCGTCAGATCGGTACGGCCCTCGCAGGTGATCAGCAACCACGGCGGACACTTGGTGTCTGAACGGACGGACCAATGCATTTCGTGAACTCACGCGCTTTGCCTTTTCGAATTCGCTCCGTGGCAGCGGCCACGATGGCGGCGGCCACGATGGCGGCCATGATGTCTGCCTGTTCCGGGAAGCGACCGGCCGTTGGACCGGGCTCAGCCATTCCGAACTCTGGTCCCCGCGGTGGAGCAGGTGCCGCTGGTGCCACTGGTGGCGGAGTGGTGGCCGGCTCCCCGGCCGATATGCAGCGCTTGTACCGCAGCATGGGCCTGATCGCGGGCACGGGGGCGATCCCGTTCGTATCGTCCGTGTCCTTTCTGCGGTCCCCCACCCCAGACAGCACCCTCACACTGGTCGCCCTCAGCCTGCCGTCGCGCGTGCTGGGCTTCACGCGCCAAGGCGACCGCTACGCCGCGAGCTACCTGGCGCGGCTCGAGGTGCGGCAGGGCTCCACGGTGGTGAAGCTCATCGAAGCCACTGAAAAAGTCTTGGTCCCCACCTTCCGCGAAACGTCGCGCACCGACGAAAGCATCATCTGGCAACAGTTCCTCAAGCTGGCTCCAGGTCGCTACAGCGTCGCGCTCAGCATCAAGGATGAGTCGAGCATTCGCAACGCCTCGGAAGAAGTACAACTCGAGGTGCCGCGCCTTTCGCCCGACATGTTCGGGTCGCCGCTGCCGGTCTACGAAGCCATCCCGCGGAGCACGGCCGATTCCCTCCCGCGCCTGCTCGCCCGCCCCCGTGCTACGGTGGTGTTCGGACAGGATTCTGTGCTGCCGCTCTATCTCGATGCGGTCGGTGCTGCCGCGCCGACCCGCGCCCATCTGCGCATCACGGGCGACGGCGACACGCGACTGTTCGATACGGATATCGAATTACCGGCGCGCGGCGACGGACACAGCACCACGTACGGCGTGCCCGTCGCCAAGATGGGCATCGGCATTAACACCCTGCTGGTGAGCGTACCGGGACGCGCCGATACGGCGCGCGCGCGGGTGCTCGTGAGTCTCGGCGATGATCTCCCGATCGCCTCGTTCGACGAGATGTTCGCGTATCTGCGCTACTTCACCACGGCCGACCGGCTGAAGACGTTACGCGACGCCACGCCCGCTTTTCGCCCTGAGGCGTGGGCGGCGTTTCTCAAGGCCACCGATCCCATTCCGGGCACGTCCGAGAATGAAGGATTGCGCGATTACTTCGCGCGCATTCGCGTGGCCAACATCCGCTTCCGCGACGACGGCCCGGTGGGCTGGCAGAGCGATCGCGGCACGGCCTTCGTGGCCCTCGGCGATCCCGACAACATCGTCGATACCGGCATGACCGATCCGAATGCGCGCGTACGCCAGCAGATCTGGGAGTATCGCGAGCTACGCGTGCAGATCGTGTTCATCGATCAGACGGGCTTTGGACGCTGGCGTCTGTCCACACAGGGACGGGCGGAACTCGACAACGCGATCCGTCGTCGCATGGCGTCGCGACAGTGAGCGAGGTGCAGCGCCCCACCGCACCGCGTCTGTTCCTGATCGATGGCTATGCCCTGATCTACCGCGCGTTCTTCGCGCTGATGACGCGCCCGCTGACCACCAGTCACGGCGAAAACACCTCGGCTGCCTGGGGTATCGCGACGTTCCTCAAGCGGCTTTTGGTCACGCACAAACCGGAGTTACTGGGTTGGGTGCATGACTCGGGCGCGACGTTTCGCGACGACCTGTATCCCGAGTACAAGGCCACGCGTGAGAAGCTCACCGACGAGTTGCAGGCCGACTTCGATCGAGGGCTCGAGCGTATCAATCAGCTGCTCGCCGCCTATAGCATTCCGGTCCTCGCGGTGCCCGGCTTCGAAGCGGACGATGTGATCGGCACCCTCGCGCGTAAAGGGGTGGACGCTGGCTACAACGTGGTGATCGTGTCGGGCGACAAGGATTTTCAGCAACTCGTGCGCCCGGGCGTGTGGCTGCTCAATCCCGGTCGTGGTGGTCCGGCCAGTGTGGAGGAGCAGTGGGTCGGCGTCGAGAACGCGAACGATCGGTTGGGCGTGCCGCCCGAGCGGGTGATCGACTATCTCGCGCTGGTGGGTGATTCGTCGGACAACGTGCCCGGGGTGAAGGGCATCGGTGAGAAGGGGGCGCAGGAGCTCATCGCCCAGTTCGGTCCGCTCGAAGAGATCATTGCGCACGTGCACGAGATCACGAAGAAGCGACCGCGTGAAGCGTTGCTGGCGCAGGAAGCGGAAGCGCGCCTCTCCAAACAGCTGGTCACGATTCATCAGGATGTGCCGATCGCACTCGATCCGTCCACGTTGCAGATGAGTGCCCCCGATACGCAGGCGTTGCGTCATCTGTATCTGGAGCTCGAGTTCACATCGCTGTTGAAGGAGCTGGGCGGGAGCGCGCCGAGCGCGGTCGTATCGCCGTCTGCGCTTGTGCCGCGACCGGCCGAGCTGTCACTCGACGCGGATACGGTCGACAGCGCACCGTCGTACTCGCATCGCCCAGCCGCGCTGGCGATGACGATGGGCGCCAGCGGTGTCCCCGTGCTGGCTGACGCGCGCTATGTCACGGTGGACACGATGTCGGCACTCGAGGTGCTGCTGGCCCGTGTGCGCGAGGTGCCGTTCATCGCGTTCGATACCGAGACGGTGCCCGAACCCGGCGCGCCGGCTACGATCGATGCGATGCGCGCCGCCCTGGTGGGTTTGTCGATCGCGGTGGCTCCCGGCGAGGCCTACTACCTGCCGTTTGCACATCGCTACGACAACGGTGGCGGCAATCTCGCATTGTTGTCCGGTGATGCCGGCATTGCGGGCCGTCGCCTGAACGCCGGCGTCGAACCACCGGTGAACTTGCCGCCGTTCGACAGTGAGGCCATGGCGCCGTTGCGCGCGATGCTGGAAGACGCGACGGTGAAGAAGCTGGCGCAGAATGCCAAGTACGATGTGCTCGTGCTGCGTGGCGCCGGTGTGCGATTGGCCGGGCTCGAGTTTGACACGATGTTGGCCAGTTATGTGCTCGATCCGGGGCGTCGTTCGCACGGACTCGACTTGCTGGCGCTCGAGTTTCTCGGTCACACCATGACGGCGTACGAGCAGTTGTGCGGCAAGGGGCGTAATCAGCTGCCGTTCGATGTCGTGCCGGTGGATGCCGCACGTGACTACTCGTGCGAAGACGTCGATATCACCATGCGTCTGCGGGCCACGATCGAGCCGATGCTGGGCAGTCACGGCATGTCGGACTTGTTCCGCAACGTGGAGGTGCCGTTGGTCGACGTGCTGGCCGATATGGAGTGGGACGGCATCGCCATCGACCTCACGTGGTTCGAGTCGCTGAAGACGCGATTCAAGAGTGAACGCGAGCGGGTCGAGTTGCTGATTTATGCAGAGGCGGGGCAGGAGTTCAACATCAACTCCAATCCGCAGCTGCGCGTGATTCTGTTCGACAAGCTCGGGCTTCCGGTGAAGAAGAAGACGGCCACCGGGCCGAGCACCGATGCGAGTGTATTGCAGGAGCTGGCGGAAGAGGGCCACACACTGCCCACGCTGCTGATGGAGTATCGCGAGATTTTCAAGCTGGAAGGCACGTATATCGACGCCTTGCCGAAGCTGGTGCATCCGCGCGATCACCGGTTACACACGTCGTTCAATCAGACGGTGGCGGCCACGGGGCGGTTGTCGAGTACCGATCCGAACCTGCAGAACATTCCGAACCGTCGTGAACTGGGGCGTGAGATCCGTCGTGGTTTCGTGCCGCGGCCGGGATGGCGGTTGCTCAGCGCCGACTATTCACAGATCGAACTGCGGCTGCTGGCGCATTTGTCTGGTGATCCCGCGTTCGTGACTGCGTTCAAGGCGGGCGGCGACATTCACCGGCAAACGGCGGCGATCATTTTCGGGGTGGAACTGCCCGATGTGAATGGCGAGATGCGGGCGCGCGCCAAGACGATCAATTTCGCCACGATCTACGGGCAGGGGGCGCATGCCTTGTCGCGTCAGCTCAAGTTGCCGCATGCCGAAGCAAAGGCGTTCATCGACACGTATTTCGAGCGGTTCGCCGGGGTGAAGGCGTTCCTCGATCGCTGCGTGCTGGAGGCCAAGGCGAAGGGATACGTGGAGACGCTGTTCCACCGTCGTCGCTACATCCCGGAGCTCAAGGAGCGGAATCACAACATGCGGGCCTTCGGCGAGCGCGTGGCGGCCAATGCCCCGATCCAGGGCTCGGCGGCTGACCTGATCAAGATCGCCATGATCCGGGTGCACCAGGCACTGGCGAGCGAGGGGCTGGCGTCTCGCATGCTGCTGCAGGTGCATGACGAACTGATCTTCGAGCTGCCGGCGAGCGAGCAGGCGGCCTTGTCGGCGCTGGTGAAGCGGGAGATGGAGTCGGCGGCCACGCTCGACGTCCCACTGCTGGTGGAGATGGGGGTCGGCGATGACTGGGTGGCCGCCAAGTCGTGACGGCCAAGTCGTGACGACGTGACGACTTGCCTCGTCTCGCGTATAGGGCGTGTTGCACTTTGCATGAACTGATGGGCGCTGCGAGACTCGTCTTCATGGCACGGCCTCGCATGAAGTTCAGTAAGCTGTTGTTTTGTAACGGCTTACGAGTTTCTAGCGGACGCGGCACCTAGGTTGCCTAGGGCTATAGGGTATTGCCGCATCTCGAGTACCGCCCCCAACGCCTGAACCCGGGACGACGAAGTTCCGGGCCGACCCAGAGGAAGCCTTATGCGACTGTCCCGTTCCCGTCAGGGATTCACACTGATCGAGCTGCTGGTTGTCGTCGTTATTCTCGGAATTCTGGCCGCGCTGGCGATCCCGAAGTTCCAGAACACCAAGGGCAGGGCGTACGCCGGGGCGCTCAAGAGCGACCTAAAGAATGTGGCCTCGATGCAGGAGGACTATTTCTATTACAACGAGACGTACGCCAGCAACGTGGGTGCGCTGAGCTTCACGAGCAGCGAAGGCGTGACCATCAATATTGCCGAGGCGGACGGTCGGGGCTGGTCGGCTACGTCCACCCATCCCGCTGCCTTTCCGCTCACCTGTGCGGTGTTTTACGGTCAGGCGGCTCCGGTCGGCGGTGCAACGTCTGAAGGTGTGGTACACTGTCAGTAGGCTGTTTTGAACGTTTTTGAATTCTCCATCGCGACCGACCCTGACCCGCTACGGCGATCCGCCCGTATGCGGGAGGTCACTTTTGCGTTCGGTGCGCGGGAGTTCCGGAAACGTCGAGAGGGGATGATTCACGCGATGGACGGCGGGCTGTGGTTACACCGGCACGTGTGGCGTGGCGTCCCCATGGTGCACTTCGTGAGCACCGATCGCACGCGGTTGCTGGCGTACGGCGAGGCGGTGGGGATTCCCGCGAGCCGCCTGCAGTACAAGCCGTTGCGCGATCCGCGCACCGATGTGCGCCGAGAGGCCTGGCACTGGGATCTCGGTGGTCCGGTCTATCCGCCGGTCGACGAGCGGCTGCTCGTCGACTGATCCGCCGCCGCAACCGGCAGCGCGTTACACGACACGCAGATTCACGTCGGCGTCGCGCGCGGCGCGCTCGCCTTCCTGCACGTTGACCTTGGCCAGAATGGCGCCGCCGATCACGAAGAACGCGATCACCCAGAGAATGGCGCCGCGGCTGCTGCCCGTCTGCCCGATGGCGATGGCGAACACCAGCGGACCCAGAATGCCGCCGAACTTCTCGAACACCGAGTAGAAGCCGAAGAACTCACCGCTCTTGTGCTTCGGTACCATGCTCGCAAAGAGCGACCGGCTGAGTGCCTGCGTGCCGCCCTGCACGAGCCCGACGAGCACGGCGAGAATGTAGAACTCGCGCTCGGTGTGAATCCCGTAGGCATACATGCAGATGCCGGTATAGACGACTAGGCCGAGGAAGATCGAGCGTTTCGCCCCAAGCTTGCCGGCCAGTGTGCCGAAGGCGAACGCGAACGGAATACCGACGAATTGCACGAGTAGAATCGCCTTGATCAAAGCAGGCCGCGCGATGCCGATCTCCGTGCCGAAGGCCGTCGCCATCTTGATGATGGTTTGAATGCCGTCGTTGTAGATCGTGAACGCAAGCATGGCTAGGAACGCTTGCTTGTAGTGGCGCATCTCGCGCAGCGTTTCACCCAGTCGGGAGAAGGCGACGGTAAACGGGTTGGCGGTCGATCGTTCGTCGGACTCCACCGTCCGGGGCGGTTCCGGGACGGTACGTAGCACCGGGATCGAGAAGAGCAGCCACCAGACACCGACCGACACGAATGCCAGTCGCACGGGCAACGTGGCCTGATCGGCCGTGATGCCGTCGCCGCTGGGAAGTCCCAGCAGCCCCGGATTGCTGATCCACGCCAGATTGATGGCCAGGAGCAGTCCGCCACCGATATATCCGATGGCGTAGGCGGCGGTGGAGACCCGATCGATCTCCTCGTCGGTGGCAATGTGCGGCAGCAGGGCTTCATAGAAGGTCATACTGCCGGTGGCGCCGGCAATCGACAGGACGAACAGTGCGGAGGCGAACAGCAGTTCTCCGTGGTCGATGAAGAACATGCCGGCGGTGGCCACCACACCGATCAGCATGAACGCGAACAGGAAGCGTTTCTTGGCTGCTTTGACGTCGGCCACCGCCCCGAGAATCGGTGCCAGCAGCGCGATCACGATGGCGGCGACGGTGTTGGCGTAGCCCAGCGACTGGGTGGCGGCTTCAGGGGTACGATCAGCGCCGGCCACTTGAATGAAGTAGATCGGGAACACCGCGGTGGTGATCACGGTCTGCATAGAGGACACGGCCCAGTCGTACATTGCCCAAGCACGCAACTCGGGTCGATGCAGGCCGAGTGCGTTCAACCATCCCTTTCGGGATTCCGTTCGGGCATCAGCCATGAGCAGTCTTGGTGAGGAGTCTCGAAATGGGCATCACTCTGCGGCAAATTATAGTCCGCGCTTACACCCACGCTGTCCAGTGCGCCGCATGACGTCTTTCCGTCTCTCCTTGCTTAGCAGCCTTCGCGTCCCCCTGCGGCCCGTGCGTGTGATCGCGGGGGGCGTGGCGTTGTTGACGCTGGTCGCGTGTGAGAACCGCCCGTCGACCTCGAACCCCGGTTCGGCGTCGACCGCAGGGGGTCCCCCGAATACGGACAGCGTTGCCACATCGGTCTCGAGCAGCGGGTGGGACGCTGGTGCGGGAGCGTTCGTGGTGCTTCCCACGGTGGACGGTGGTGTGATGGCGGGGTCGCTGTTGCGTCCAGACGCCAGCGAGCTGACGGTCGGGGATACGGCCGGTGTTGGCGTGGCATCGGCTGACGGCCGCATCGAGCTCTTCGCCCGAAGTGGTACCGTGGGCATGGCGCGACTCACGGTTGAAGGGGCCCCGCGCGTGGATGACGGGTGTACCGCGTGGCCCGTGGCCCGTCTCGCGGTCGACGCTGGCGTCATCGTGGTACCATGGACCGCCGCTTTTGTGGTTGGACGCGTCACGGCGATCCCGCTCGATTCGATCGAAGGGCTGGCACCGCGCGATTCTGCGCGTCTGGCCTCCGATCTCACGCGACTCGCGTCGGGGTTGGCCGATGATACCAGCAGCACTTTTCGCGGACTGCCGTTTGTGGTCTTGCGGGCCTGGCGTACGCGTGGGCTCGACACCGCCTTCATCGTGGCCACGCTGGCTCGCCGCGTGAATCAGGAAGATGATCCAAAGGAAGAACGGCTGGTGATCGTCGTGGATGCGCTCGGCGACAACGCGAAGGCGTGGACTGTGGCATGGCACGAACGCGCCGCTGGTCACGAGGAAGATCTGGTCGTGGCCGAGCCGTTGCTCGCCTTCCGGAATGTGGGCGTCCCCGATGTCCGCTTGTTGTTCGGTCGCGACGATGGCGTGGCCCTTGGCGCGGCGGTGTTGTCGCGCGGAAAGACCGGGTGGCGGGTGCTCTGGGAAAGTGCGGTCGCGGGTTGCAATTGATGCGGAGCTGATGGCGAGCACGGACGCGGTGTGCTGGTCGCGATGGAAAATGCAAGGCGTGGAATTCGGTTCGCCTGACGCGTAGAATCCGCGAACATGACCGACACGATCGCTCCCGCCATCGTCGCACGCGTTGCGACGGAACTCTCGTTGAACCCGCAACAGGTTCAGCGTACCCTCGCCCTCTTCGCCGAGGGGGCCACCCTGCCGTTCGTCGCGCGCTACCGAAAAGAGATGACCGGTGGTCTCGACGAGGTGCAGTTGCGCGATGTGCGCGAGCGCGCCGAATACCTCAACGAACTCGAGGATCGTCGCGCGGCGGTGCTGAAGAGCATCGACGAACAGGGCAAGCTCGACGACAGACTCAAGGCGTCGATTCTGTCGGCGGATACCAAGCAGGCCCTCGAAGATCTCTATCTGCCGTTCAAGCCCAAGCGTCGCACGCGTGCCATGATTGCGCGCGAACGTGGACTCGGGCCGTTGGCGGACGGATTGTGGAACGGAGTGCTCGATGATGGCGCCGCACTGGCGTCGGCGGTGGCGTATCTGCTCCCCGAAGTCGACGGGAAGCCGTCGGAAGTGCCCACGGTTGAGGCGGCATTGCTGGGTGCGCGTGACATCCTGTCCGAACAGGTGGCGGAAGACGCGCTCATCCGTGGTTGGGTGCGCGAGATCACGCGCGCCAAGGGCGTGGTGAAGAGCAGCGTGATGACCGGCAAGGCCAGCGACGAATCCAAGTTCAAGGATTATTTCGATTACTCGGAATCACTGGGCACAATTCCCAGCCATCGCATGCTGGCGATCCGTCGCGGTGAGACCGAAGGCGAGTTGATGTGGAGGGTGGAAGCGCCAATCGAAGACATCAATGCCCGCATGGCGCGTGAAGTCATCGGTACCCGTCAGGCGTCGCAGCAGCTCACGCTAGTCGCCGCCGATGCCTACAAGCGCCTGCTGTCGCCCGCGATCGAAGTGGAATTGCGCGTTGAACTCAAGACACGCGCCGACGATGAAGCGATCACGATCTTCGGTCGCAATCTCGAACAGTTGTTGTTGTCGTCACCGGCCGGCGAGAAGCGCGTGATCGGTCTCGACCCAGGCTTTCGCAGTGGTGTGAAAGTGGCCGTGGTCAGTGCCACCGGTGCGTTGGTGCATACCGACACGCTGTATCTGCATCAGGAAGACCGGTTCGCCGGAGCGATTCGGATGCTGCTGCAGCGCTTCACCCCGGAGCTCATTGCGATCGGCAATGGGACGGCCAGCCGCGAAACGGAAAATCTCACCAAGGCTGCCATGCGTGAGCTCGATCCGCCGGTCGGCGGCGAGCGTCCACAGGTGGTGGTGGTGAATGAGGCCGGCGCGTCGGTGTATTCGGCCTCCGATCTCGCCCGCGCCGAGTTCCCCGAACTCGACGTGTCGCTGCGCGGCGCGGTGTCGATTGCCCGTCGCTTGCAGGATCCGTTGGCGGAGCTGGTGAAGATCGACCCCAAGAGTATTGGTGTGGGTCAGTACCAGCACGATGTGAATCAGTCGCGACTCAAGCAGCGCCTCGACGATATCGTGGAAAGTTGTGTGAACCGCGTGGGCGTCGAAGTGAATACCGCCTCGGCTGCCCTGCTGGGCTACGTGGCTGGCATCGGCCCCGGACTGGCGCAGGCGATCGTGTCGCTGCGCGATCAGCGCGGCCGCCTCACGTCGCGGGCCGATCTCAAGGACGTCCCGCGTCTCGGCGCCAAGGCGTTCGAACAGGCGGCTGGGTTTCTTCGGGTACGTGGTGGTGTGCATCCGCTCGATTCGAGCGCCGTACACCCCGAGCGTTACGCCCTCGTGGAGCGCATGGCCAAGGATCTCAAGGCTGATGTGAGCGCGCTGGTGGGCAATGAGACGCTCGTCGACTCGATCGAACTCGCCACGTACGTCAGCGATGATGTCGGTATGCCTACGCTGCGGGACATCGTGGCCGAGCTCAAGAAGCCGGGGCGCGACCCACGAGCCGCCTTCGAGCCGCCCGCCTTCCGCGACGACATCCAGAAGCCGTCCGATTTGCTGCCCGGCATGGTGCTCGAGGGCGTGGTCACGAATATCGTGGCGTTTGGTGCCTTTGTGGACATCGGCGTCCACCAGGACGGTCTGGTGCACGTGAGCCAGCTCGCCGATCGCTACATCAAGGACCCGAACGACGCGGTGAAGGTCGGGCAGAAGGTGAAAGTCACGGTGCAGGCCATCGACCTGGCCCGTGGCCGGATTGCCCTGAGTATGCGCAGCGATGGCGGCAGTGGCGTCGGCAAGCCCCAGGGCGGTGGGGAGCGGGGTGAAGGGGGCACACGACGTGACGTGACGGCTAACAACCGTGGTCCGGATCGGCCGGTGCCGAGCAAGACGCCGGCCGCCAAGCTCTTCGTGCCAACCAAGGGCGCGGTGGCCCCCAACGGGATTCGCTTTAAGTAGCAGCCGTTGGAGAGGTCATGGTTAGACTTCGCTGGTCATGATTCCTGTCTTGCTTGAGCAGTGCTTTCCGCCGGATGTCCGCGAACGCGGGGAAGCGTACATCGATCCCGTCGTGCTCACCCTCGAGCACGTCGATGCCGTGGCGGCGACCGCCGCGGTGCAGGGCACTCGCACATATGGCGTGTTCCTGCGCCCGCGACCGGGGCGCTTGCACCTTGGCTGTACCTGCCCGCATGGGCAGGAGCATGGCGCGTGCAAACATCTGTGGGCGCTGCTGCGCGTGCTGGACGCACAGGGCACGCTGGCACCGCTCCTCGAGACCGCTGCATCGTCCAGCGCGGAGCCGCAGGTCACCTTCGAGCGCCACGTCCTCGCGGTGATGAAGCCTCAGCCGCGGGCTATCGAGACAAAGGCCACCCCAGCGCCGGAGTGGCAAACCGCGTTGCGCGACACCAGTGGTCGCCAGCGGTCGGTGTTTACCGAAACGCGCGTCACCAACCGTGCCACGTCGCTCCCGGCCGATCGGCGCATCGTGTATCTCCTGCATCTGACCGAGAGCGCGCAGCATCGTGGAGTGCGCGTTGAGATCACGACGCAGCGCCGCGATCGCGACAGTGTGTGGGAAGAACCGAAGCACTTTCAGTACTCCATCGACGCCTGGTGCAACGCCCCGGATCCGGTCGATCGGCAGATCGCCGAAATGTTGCTCGGCAGCTCTGACGCGCAGGGCATTGCCACCATGCCCACCGGCGGATTCATCGTGCGTCCGCGGGCGTATCACACCACGTTGCGTATGATCTGCGACACGGGTCGCGCCCGGTTGCGCAGTAATCGTCCGTCGCTCGACGCCCGCATGATCTCCTGGGACGACGCGCCACCGTGGCAGGTCGCCATGCGTCTTGATCGGCCTACGCCCGACCAGTACCAGTTGGTGGGCGAGCTGCTGCGCGACGATGTGATGCATCCACTCAGCGATGCGAATTGGCTGCATGAGTCGGGACTCGTGCTGTTTGGAACCACGCTGTCGCGCCTCGACAGCGATCAGCTGTGGCCGCTGGTGCAGAAGTTGTGGACGGCGGGCGAGTTCGAATTGGGCGATGATCCATCGGCGTTCCTGGCCGAGTACCATGCGCTGCCCAACATGCCGCGCTTGTCGTTGCCGGCAGGCGAGATGCACATCGAGAGCGATGCGGCGCCGGTCCCGATGGTGCGGGTGACCAGTGGTGCCGGCTCGTGGCGCACGTCGCCATCGTGGCTCACGCTGCGCTTCCGGTATGGCTCGGAGTTCGTTGACGCGGCGTCCACCGCGTCGACCTGCTTCGACAAGAAGACCCGCACGTTGTATCGCCGTCGCGCGGCGGCCGAACGCAATGCGATGACGCGCCTCCGGGCGCTCGGCGCGCAGGAGATGTATTCGTACGCCGAGAGGCGCATGTCGCTCGTGGTGCAGCCGCATACGTTGCCGCGGTTGATCTCCACACTGGTGCGCGACGGATGGCTGATCGAGTCCGACGGGGCCACGTTCGTGGCGCCGAGTCCGTTGCAGGTGCGTGTGAGCTCTGGCATCGACTGGTTCGATCTCACGGGAACGCTCCGCTATGGCGACCATGAGCTCACGCTGTCGCAGCTGCTCACGGCCATGGACGAAGGCTCTGAGATCATTGAGTTCGGCGACGGCGTGATCGGCTTTCTGCCGGATGAATCACTCGACGAATTGCGGGCGCTGTTGGCGATCGGTGTGCGCCGCGGCGATGGCATCCGGTTCCGGTCGTCGCAGCTCGCCTTGCTCGATGTGCTGCTGGCCGCCCTGCCCGATGTCGATATGGACGAAACGCTCGCCTCGGGTCGGGCGGAGCTCAAGAAGTTTCAGGGGATCAACGCGATCCCGGTGCCTCGTGGCTTCGTGGGCACCTTGCGCGGCTATCAGGAAGAGGGGCTGTCGTGGTTCGGCTTCCTGCGTCGCTTCGCCCTGGGCGGATGTCTGGCTGACGATATGGGTCTGGGCAAGACGATCCAGGTGCTGGCCATGCTCGAAGCCCGACGCGAAGAAGGCGCTGGTATGTCGCTGCTGGTGGTGCCGCGTTCGCTCGTATTCAACTGGGTACGCGAAGCCGCGCGCTTCACGCCGCAGCTCAAGGTGCACGATCTCAGTCACGCGGAACGGTCGGTCGAGGACCTCGACACGGTCGATGCGCACTTGGCGATCACGACCTACGGCACGTTACGTCGCGATATCGCCCGACTCGGCTCGCGCCGATTCGACTACGTGATTCTCGACGAGGCGCAGGCGATCAAGAACGCCGGCACCGCGACCGCCAAGGCCTGTCGGTTGTTGCAGGCCGATCATCGGCTCGCGTTGAGCGGCACGCCGATTGAGAATCGCATCGAGGAACTCTGGAGTCTCTTTGAGTTCCTGAATCCGGGCATGCTGGGTGCGGCCACGACCTTCAGCTCGGCCACGCGCACGTTGGCGGCGTTGCGCCCCGGCATGCCAGCGGGCACCGGCGTGTCGGCGCAGGAGCTGCTGTCGCGTGCGCTGCGTCCGGTGGTGCTGCGGCGCACGAAGGCCATGGTGGCGAAGGAGCTGCCGGCCCGGATCGAGCAAACCATCGAGGTCGAGCTCGAGCCCAAGCAACGCGCGTTCTACGAGCAGCTGCGCAGTCAGTACGCCACCAGTCTGCTCGATCGCGTGGAGCGCGACGGCCTCGGCAAGTCACGCATGCATATCCTCGAGGCGCTGCTGCGGTTACGTCAGGCGGCCTGTCATCCGGCGCTGGTGGATCCGACCAAGGCGTCGCTGCCGTCGGCCAAACTCGACGCGGTGGTGCCGGCGTTGCAGGAGATCGCGGCCGAAGGCAACAAGGTCCTGGTGTTCTCGCAGTTTACGAGCTTCCTGTCGTTGCTACGGGCGCGTCTCGACGCGCTGGAAGTGCCGTACGAGTATCTGGATGGTCGCACGCGCGATCGACAGGCGCGCGTGGATCGCTTCCAGTCGGCCGATGGTCCGCCGCTGTTCCTGATCAGCCTCAAGGCTGGTGGACACGGTTTGAATCTCACGGCGGCCGAGTACGTGTATCTGCTTGATCCGTGGTGGAATCCGGCAGTCGAAGCGCAGGCGATCGACCGCGCGCATCGTATCGGGCAGACGAATCAGGTGATCGCGACGCGTGTCGTGGCCCGCGATACGATCGAGTCGAAGATCCTCGAGCTGCAGGCCAGCAAGCGGGCGCTGGCTGACGCCATTCTCAGCGAGGACAAGGGCGGACTGGCGGGGGTGGGGAGAGAGGAGCTGCAGCTGCTGCTGGGGTAACGGCGGAGTACGGGGTGCTGTCAGACGGTGTGCTGTGAGTTTCGAGTGGTGAGTTCAAGTTTGGAGTCGTGAGATTTCCAACTCAGAACTCCAGACTTCAACTCACCACTCAGAACCCACGTGACGGCCAGTTCAGCGCTTTGACACGGCGGCCGCCCGCTCCATCACCCGCAGCAAATTCCCACCCCAGATTTTCGCGATCTCGCTCTTCGAATAGCCGCGGCGCACGAGTTCCGCCGTGACGTTCAATGATTCCGACGCATTGCGCCAGCCGTCCACGCCGCCACCGCCGTCGAAGTCGGAGCTGACGCCCACGTGGTCGATGCCGATGAGCTTCACCACGTAGTCGATATGGTTCACGTAGTCTTTCACGTTGGCCGGCGGATCCGACGGATAGCGGCGTGCCGTGATGTCTTCCTGCTTCGCGAGATACGCGTTGCGCTTCTCGTCGACGAGCGCCTGAATTTGCGCCTGTTGTTCGCGGCGATCGGTGGCCGTGATGCTGAACTCGGCGCGGAGCTCCGTCATCGCGGCGGCGCGGGCCTGTTCACGCGGTAGATCGCGCGTGGGATCGCACTTTACGTAGGCATTGAAGGCCACGAGCTGGATGACGCCCCCATTCTTCTTGAGCGCCTGTAGCTGCTCGTCGTCCATGTTGCGGCTGTGATTGCAGATCGCGCGCACACCGGAATGCGACGCGATGATCGGCGCCTTCGAGATGGCGATTGTTTGTAGCATCGACTGTTTCGACGGGTGCGACACGTCGATCATCATACCGAGGCGGTTCATCTCGACAATGACCTCCTTGCCGAGTGGGCTGAGGCCGTTATGCAGCCACACGCCGTCGCGCTCTCCGGTGTTGGAGTCGGAGAGCTGGCTGTGTCCGTTGTGCGCCAGCGACATGTAGCGACCGCCGCGATCGAAGAACTTCTTGACGTTCGTGAGGTCGGCGCCGATCGGAAAGCCGTTCTCGACACCGATGAAGATCACGCGCTTTCCGGCGGCATGAATGCGACGCGCGTCAGCGGCCGTGTACGCGATTTCGGATCGGGTCGGGGCGAGCTCTTCGGTGAGACGGTGAATCGCGTCGAACTTCTCGAGTGCTTGTGCATTGGCGTTGGCAAACGCGGCGGCATCGAGCGTTGGCGACTGGCCGACATACACCACGAGAAACGCCCCGCCGAGTCCGCCTTCCTCCATCTTGGCGAGATCGACCTGCGTACGTGGCAGTTTCTGCGTGTAGTTGGGGCCGCTGGCGGTGAAGTTGGTTGGTGCGATATCCACGTGTGTGTCGATGGATAACACGGCCGTGTGGATAGCCTTTGCGTTGGCCATCACGGCGGCTTCATCGGTAACCGGCTTTCGGCCTTGTGCGCTGAGCAAGGCCGGTGCGGCGACGCATCCAATGGCGGCGTACCGCAGAGTGTTCGAGATCGGCATATGGCGGAGTCACTAAGGGGACTGTGGGGTACAACGTGGACCGTTGCTACTAGAGTCTACGCCTGACCGGGCAGACCCGCTGGTGCGACATAAGGCGTGCACTCCTTATCGGCTTCCCCCTGACAGCGAGAGAACATGCTCATGACCGACGTCCACATCCGCCATAGGCACACGGACAAGTCCGTCGCCTCCGACCAGGGGGCGTCGCTATGACGACGATGACGCCAACGGTTGAGCACTTCCCGGAACTGCTGGTGGATCGCACGGGTCCCTGCGTGTCGATCTACCTCCCGACTGGGCGTCGTTTTCCTGAGTCGCAACAGGACGTGGTGCGTTTCCGCAATCTGTTACGACAGGCGGAGTCGTCGTTGTCCGACGTGATGGGAGCGACTGAGCGGGAAGCGTTCACGGCGCCGCTGCACGCCCTCGCTGACCGCGATCGATTCTGGGCGCATGCGTTCGACGGGCTCGCGGTGTTTTTGCACGCGGATTTCTATAAGGTCTACAAGCTTCAACGCACGGTACCCGAGCGCGCGATCGTCGCCGACTCGTTTCACATCAAGCCGCTGCTGCGGGTGTTGCAATCGGCCGACCGGTTTCAGCTGTTTGCGATCACACGCGAACATGTACGCCTGTTTCAGGGCAACCGTGATGCGGTTGATGAAGTGGTTCTGCACGCGGCCGTTCCACGCTCTCGTATCGATGCGCTTGGCGAAGAGGTGACTGACGGGCACGGCGCGATGCACGCGGGATCTGGTTCGCGCAAAGACGAGATCGAGAAAGAGACCGAGCGATTCTTTCGGGTGGTGGACCGGGCGATCATCGAGCATCACGCCAAGCATGCGGGTCTGCCGATGGTGTTAGTCGCGCTGCCGGAGCATCACGCGCTCTTTCGTGAGGTGAGCCACAATGCGCTGTTGCTTCCCGAGGCGATCGCCGGCAATCCCGATGCGTTCTCGCCCGAGGAGCTCCGACAGAAGGCCTGGGAGATCGTCGAGCCGCGCTACACGGCGCGACTGCAGGGCTTGATGGACGAATACGGGGCCGGTCTTCCGCGCGGCCTCGCATCCGACGCGCTCTCTGAGGTTGCCATGGCCGCACTCGGTGGTCGCGTGCGCACGCTGTTGGTGGACGACGATCGGGTCGTGCCGGGATGCGTGGACCGCACGACGGCACATGTGGCACATGGTGATTTGGCCGATCCGCACGTGGACGATATTCTCGATGATCTCGCGGAGATCGTGCTGCGTATGGGCGGCGACGTGGTCATGGTGCCGCGCGACCGCATGCCGTCGATTACCGGGATCGCGGCGATCTATCGGTTTTAGGAATCAGCGAACAGGAACGGCCACAACCAGAACACGGATGACAACGGATCCCACGGAAAAAACACGGATAAGAGGAACGGCGCTTTTTATCTTGTCGGTGTTTTTTCCGTGGGATCCGTTGTCATCCGTGTTCTGGCAGTTGCAGTTGCAGTTGCAGTGGTAGTTGCAGTTGTAGTTGCAGTGGCTGTTGCTGATTGTTGTGTACCGGAGGGAATGGCACAGCTCACGCCATGCGCCGCGCGCTCCGCTTTCCCGTGACCGCCAACACCACCAGCGTGAGGACGTAGGGGACGGCCAGGAACAGCTGATACGGAATGCCGGTCCAGCCCATCGACTGGAAGAGCGTCTGAAGGGAGGTCGCGGCTCCGAACAGCAAGGCGGCGGCCGCCACTCCAAGCGGGCGCCACCGTCCCAACACCACAATCGCAATCGCGATAAAGCCGCGGCCGGCGGACATCCCCTCCGCGAACGTGCCCGCCTGCGCCAGCACCAGGGTGGCCCCAGCGAGGCCCGCCATCGCGCCGGCAAAGAGTACGGCATAGAGCTGAGTCCGCCTTGGCGAGATCCCCGCGGCGATCGCCGCCTGGGGGTATTCGCCAACGGCCCGCAGCGCCAGCCCGGCATGGGTTCGTTGCATCCACCATGCCAGCAGCGGGGCGATCAGGTACAGCGCATAGGTCACCCACGGCTGCGCGAAGAAGGCGCGACCGATCACGGGCAACGTCGAGAGGACGGGGATGGCGTGCGTGGCCGCCGTGGGAGTGGTGAGCGCCACGCCGCCCGATCCGTATACCGTGCGATACACGGTGCCGGTGAGCCCCAGCGCGAACAGCGTGATCGCCGTGCCGGTGATGATCTGGTCGGCGCGCAGCCCCACCGCGAACAGGGCGAACAGCGCCGCGACCAGCAGTCCCGCCGCGGCGCCCGCCGCAAAGCCACCCGCTACGCCGATCGCTCCGGCCGCGATCGTCGCGCTGAGCGCCCCCGCGATGATTGAGCCCTCGAGTCCGATGTTGATCACACCGGCCCGTTCGCTCACGCTCTCGCCCAGCGCGGCATACGCCAGCGGCGTCGCGGTGCGCACCGTCGCCTCCAGTAAGCCAGCAGCGATGGCCAGCGCACCCACGCTCACCGTCACGTCTTGCATCAGGTGCCCGTCTCGTCGGCGCGCGAGGGCCGCCAGCGATCAGCCGCCAACACCAGCAGAATCAGCAGCGCCTCCACTACCGACACCACGACATTTGGCACGCCGGCATCGCGCTGCATGGCGTTCGCCCCCGCTTCGAGCGCGCCAAACAGCAGGGCCGTGGCCAATACGCCCAGCGGATGCAATCGCGCCAGCAAGGCCACTGCGATCGCCGTGTACCCATAGCCGGGCGAGAAGTTCTCGTATAACGCGTAGGTGATGCCGGTGTACTCCACTGAGCCGGCTAATCCCGCCAGCAATCCGCTTACGAGAAATGCCCCGAACAGCGTGCGCGGCACATCGATGCCACCGGCACTGGCCGCCGCGGTCGGGGTGGCCCCCACGGCGCGCAACCGGAACCCGCTGGCCGTACTGCGCAGCCACCACCAGACCGCGATTGCCACCAACACCACGACCAGCACGCCGGCGTGCAAACGCGTGCCCTCGAGCAACACGGGCAGCTGCAATTCCGGCGCGAGCGTTACCGACTGCGGATTCACCCGCGTCGGTTCCTGCAACGGACCACGCACCAGCCAGCCGGTGAGATACTGCGCGACAAAATTCAGCATGATGGTGCTGATCACTTCCAGGACACCGAATCGCAGTCGGAGCGCGCCCGCGATCGCTGCCCACGCACCACCGGCCATCGCACCAGCCACCAATATCACGGGAATGCCGATAAACCACGGCACACCACCAAGGGTGCCGCTGATCGCCGTGGCCGCCGCGGCACCTACCAGCAGCTGTCCTTCGGCCCCGATGTTCAGAATACCCGCGCGAAACGCCACCGACACCGCCAGCCCCGCCAGCGCCAACGGCACCATGCGCACGATCGTGGCCGACGTGATCGCGTAGTACGAGCCGAACGCCCCGCGTACCATCGCCGACAGGGCGGGGATGACCTCGTGTCCGGTCGCGATCAACAGCACCGCCAGCATCGCGATCGCGATGGCCAACAGGACGAGCACGCGTGCCGTTGTTGCGGCGAAAGAACGCAGGGCCGTCATGCGTCGATTCCGGCCGTCATTCCGTTCCCGATGCCGCTGGCGCCACTCAACATCGCGCGACCGAGGGCGTCACGATGCTTCGCACACTCGATCACGGTGCCGTCGTGCATCGCGAACACGCGATCGGCCAACAGCAGCACTTCGTCAAGATCACTGCTGTACACCACGACGGCCATCCCCGCGTCGCGCGCCGCCCGCAACGCGCGATGTACCGCATCGGTGGCCACGAAGTCCAAGCCGCGGGATGGATTCTCGACGACCAGTGCCTCGCGCGCTGCCTCGAGTTCACGTCCTAACACGAGCTTCTGTTGATTGCCGCCGGAGAGCGTTCTCGCCAGGGCCTCGGCACCCGAAGCGCGCACGTCGTATCGGTGCAGCACGGCCGATGTGCGCGCGCGCACGTCGTTCCAGTCCATCACGCCGCGTCGGGCGCCGGCGCCCTGCAAAGCGGTGTTCTCGAAGAGCGGCGCATCAAGTAGCAACGCATCACGATGACGATCTTCCGGCACGAATCCCACGCTCTCGGGAATTGCGCGACGTCCTGCGGTCGGTGACAGGCGTCCGGCCAGCACGCGCAACAGTTCGCGCTGCCCCGCACCTTCCACCGCTCCGATACCGACGATCTCGCCGGCATGCACGTGCAGCGTGGCTGATCGCACGCGGTCGACGCCGTTGGCATCGCGCACCGAGACCGCATCGAGGGCGAGCACGGTTCGCGGGAGAGCGGACGCGGCGCGTCTGTTCACGACATCCGCTGCGCCGGAAACCACATCCGTGATGACATCCGTGGTGACATCACTGACGATATCGGTAACGTCACGCCCGGTGAGCACATCGGCCGTCCGCACCGCGGCACCGCCCAGCATCGCATCCGCCACCCGCCCCTGATCGGTGTCGCGCGCCGGCGTGGTGAGCACGGTCCGTCCGCGGTGCAGTACCGTGATGTCGTCGGCCACTGCAAGTGCATCGCGCAACTTGTGCGTGATGAGCACCACCGCGTTGCCGGCATCCGCATACCCACGAATCCAGCGCAGCAACTCCGCGGCCTCGGCCGGCGCCAGTACCGCGGTGGGTTCGTCGAGAATGAGCAACGTCACGTCGCGCGCGAGCGCTTTCACGATTTCGCAGCGCTGCTGCGCCCCTATGGGCAAATCTTCCACGTGGGCGTTCGGGTCGAGGACGAGTCCTGCCCGTGCGGCTATGTCGCGCACACGCGTCGCCGCCTGCTGCGGATCAAACCCGCCATGTCCGCCGAGTGCGATGTTCTCGGCCACGGTCATGCTGGGCACCAGCGTGAAATGCTGGTGCACCATACCGATGCCATGGGCTAATGCATCCGACGGAGACCGCATGGTGATTGGCGTCCCGCGCCAGTGCATCACGCCATGCTGGGCGCGCAGCAGTCCGAACACCACGCGCATGAGCGTGGTTTTGCCGGCACCATTTTCACCGAGCAGGGCGTGCACGCTGCCGGCGCGGACCTGGAGTGAGGCGCCATCGAGCGCGCGCACGCGACCGAACGAGTGCGCGATGCCGTCGAGCGAGAGCAGCACGGCGCCCGTTGGCGCAGCCGTCACCATCGCGCGGGGATCACGATCCCGTGGGGATCACGATCCCGTGGGGAGGTGCAGGAACGTCCAGGGGAGGCCAAAGCGCGTCTCGAGGAACGCACCGAGTGCCTGGACGCCCAGCGTTTCCGTGGCATAGTGCCCGGCATACACGACGCAGAGGTCGTGCTCGATGGCATCGACCGTGGTGTGGTGCGGTCCCTCACCCACGATGAGGGTGTCGACGCCGCGATCGCGGGCTTCACGCAGGGTCTCGGTGGATGCGCCGCCTCCGGTGCAGATAGCCCACCGATGCGTCCGACGGCCCTGCGCTGGAATCGAGGTGCGCACCGTGCCGCCGTAGCGGGCCGAGAAGGCCTGGACGCGCTGTACCAGTTCGTCGGTCGGCTCGTTGGCCGTGCCCGTGACGCCGATGTCCACCGACTTGAAGCGCGCGAAGCCACCATCGGGCGCCAGTCCCAAGGCGTGCGCCAATCGCACGTTGTTGCCATGCTCGGCGTGTAGATCCAGCGGCAGATGCGACGCATACACGGCCAGTCCACTGGCGAGCAGCGATCGGAACTTTTCGTATTGGATCCCGACCAGCGGTTGCACGCCACTCCAGAACAGCCCGTGGTGTACGATCAGGAGGTCGGCCCCGGAAATGATCGCTTCCGTGATCGCGGCTCGCGACGCGTCGACCGCCACCGCGACGCGATGCACGGTGCCGGGGTTGGCGATCTGGAGTCCGTTCACCGCGCCCGGATAGTCTGGGATCTCACTGGTGCGCAGTTCGGCGTCGAGCGCCGACACGATGTCGCGCAGCGGCACGGACGGCGGCGTACTGCCGTTCCCGCTGGCTGACGCGAGAATGCGGTCCGTGGCTGGCGTTGACATCGCTTACTTCGCCGGTGGTAGTGGTTTCGCGCTGTCCGAGCCCTGCAGCAGATCGGCGAGTCCGGTGAACGTGCCGGCCTTGAGCAGCAGGCCCACGGAATCACTTGCCGCCATCGCGGTGGTGGGAATGCGATTGCTCAGGGCGGGATTCACGACGAGCCGTACCACGTCGTCCTTCACGCCGAGGTTGATCACGCGTCCCTTGAAGGTGCCGGCTTGCACTTCGCGCGCGACCATCAGGAACGCCTTCGGCAAATCGATCACGACGCTGGCGATGATGACGTCGGGGGCCACGCTGTTCTGGTCGGCGTTCGTACCGAAGGCGAGGATCTTCTGTTCGCGCGCCGCCTGAAATACCCCCAGACCCGCGGCGTCGGCGTTCTGGAAAATGATGTCGACGCCCTGCGCGATCTGGGCCAGTGCCTGTTCCTTACCGGCGCTCACGTCGTCCCAGTTGCCGATGTACGATGTGATGACGCTGACCTTCGGGTTGACCGATTTGGCGCCGCGCTCGAAGGCGAGAAAGCTCGTCTTCACGGGCGGCAGTTCGGTCCCGGCGATGAGGCCGATCTTGTTCGACGTGGTAACCGCGCCGGCGATCATGCCTGCTTGGTACGAGGCCTCTTCGAAGGCGAAGGCGAGACCGGCCACGTTCGGCGCGGTGACGCGACCCGAGGTGATGGCGTAGTTCGTTTTCGGATAGCCGGGTGCCACGCGGGTGGCGGCTTCTTGATACTCGAAGCCATTGCCGATCACGAGGTCATATCCCTGCGCGCCGTACTGTCGGAAGTTCTCGTCGAATTCGGCGGGCGTCTTGGTCTGGATGTGCGACGTTTCTGCGCCCAGTGAATCGCGAATGGCGAGGAGCCCTTCGTGGGCGATGCCGTTCCAGGATTTGTCCGAGATCGGTCCTGGGGTGAGCAGCGCCACCCGCATTTTCTTGGGTGCGGTGGAACTGGCGGCTGTTCCGGCCTTCTCCCCGCCACAGGCGGCGAGGAGTGTGAGGATTGAGCAGACGGCGACGCGTGTGAGGCGATTCGTGATCATAAGATGGGTAAATTCCTATGTTGATGCTTGTTGATGCTCGGATGGTGGCGCTTTTATGAGTCGAAAGCAGCCGATTTGTGTTAGTCGAGCGAGACGCCAAGGAGTTCGAGCAGGCGTTCGAGATCATCGGTGGAGAAGAAGGCGATGCGGACTTCGCCTTTGTCCTTGGCTGATAGCTGAATGGACACGCCGGTCTGGAGTTTCCGCCGGAGGCGCTCTTCGATCTGTCGGACGGTGGCGGCGGACGCACCGGCGGGAACGGTCCCTTGGCTGTCGGCCTCTGTCTTCCCAGCGGCGGGCGGCTTGGGGCGACCAGCCTGCACTCGGCGCTCGACTTCGCGCACGGAGAGTCCGCCGTCGATGACGTCGCGGGCCATGTCCACGATCGCCCGTTCGGTGGCGAGGGGAAGGAGGGCGCGGGCGTGTCCGGCGGTGAGCTGCTTTTCCTGCAACATCCGGCGCACCGACGCGGGGAGCTGTCGGAGGCGGAGCGCGTTGGCGACGGTGGAGCGATCCTTCCCGACGACGTCGGCGACTTCCTGGTTGTTGAGCTGGAACTCGTCGGCGAGCCGCTGATAGCCGTCCGCCTCTTCGATGGGATCGAGGTCGGCGCGCTGCAGGTTTTCGATCATCGCCAAGACGAGGAGGGTCTTGTCGTCGACCGTCTTCACGAGGGCGGGGATTTCGGTCCACCCCAAGCGGCTGGCGGCGCGGAAGCGGCGCTCGCCGGCGATCAGTTCGTAGCCGGTGCCATTGGGAGCCGGACGCACGGTGATGGGCTGGAGCAAGCCGTTGACCCGCAGACTCGCTTCGAGGTCGGCCAGTTCTTCGGGCCGAAACTCCTGTCGTGGCTGATAGGGATTGGCGCGAATCTGCGACAGCTTGAGCGTGCGGAGCGGGGAGTCTTCGCGTTCGACGGCCGGTACGGCGGCGGCGGCACCAGTCGTACCGGTAGTGATGGCTGTCGGCGCGTCTTTCGGGCTCTCACGTCGGGCGAGGAGGGCATCGAGCCCGCGTCCGAGGCGGCGTGGGGGTTCAGGCGTCATAAATTCTACGTAAGTGCTTGATGCAATGAATGTTACGTGCCTTCGCCCAGTTTCGATGCGGCGGTGCGATCAATAAGCTCACGTGCGACGGTCATGTAGGCCTGCGCGCCGACGGAGGCTACGTCATACACGACGATCGGCTTGCCGAAGCTTGGGGCTTCCGCGAGTCGGATGTTTCTCGGGATGACGGTGGCGTAGACCTTGTCGCCGAAATGGGATCTGGCATCGGCCGCAACCTGTCTCGAGAGATTCAGGCGGGCGTCGTACATGGTGAGCAGGACGCTGTCGACCTCGAGCTCGGGGTTGAGCGAATCCTGGACGCGCTGCACGGTACCGAGCAGCTGCGAGAGTCCCTCGAGCGCATAGTACTCGCACTGGAGGGGGATCAGGATAGCATCAGCCGCCACGAGCATGTTCAGCGTGATCAGGCCCAGTGAGGGTGGGCAATCGATCAGGATGAAGTCGTAGCGATCTCGGATCGGCGCGAGTGCGTCTCGCATACGGCTGCCGCGGTCTTCGGCATCAACGAGTTCGACTTCGGCCCCGGAGAGTTCTGGCGTCGTCGGGAGGACGTCGAGGTGGCTGAACTGGACGTTGCGGATGAGGGCCTGATCAACGGATGCACCGCCGATGAGGACGTCGTAGCAGTCCACTGTGAAGTCATCGCGGGAGATCCCGCAGCCGCTGGTGGCGTTGCCTTGAGGATCGGCATCGATGAGCAGCGTGCGCTGCTCCGCCACGGCGAGCGAGGCGGCGAGGTTCACAGCGGTGGTGGTCTTACCGACTCCACCTTTCTGATTGGCGATAGCGAGGATGCGTGCCAAGAGTCGTCTGCGAGAGGGGTGCGCGGGGAGCGGTAGTATAGGCTCCACGTCGGTCGGGGACTATCGTGTGAGCAGACCAATCCGGTGATTTTTGGTAAGAAAAGAGCGGTTTTGGCGTTTCACGTGAAACCCAACGCAGCACCGGGATCCCAGAGGGGCGACATCACGCCGTTTCACGTGGAACAGAACCCAAGAAACGGGGGAGGCCTGACAATCAGGCCTCCCCCGCTCTTGTTCGAACAACCGCCGAACGACAGAATCGGCTACTTCGTGAAGCGCCAGCGCGTGGTCACGCTCACGGTGATGGTTGCCATCCCTTCGCTCACCGGCGTCGATATCGCCGCATCGGCCATCTCCATCTTTGCCATGGCCATCACGGCCCTCGGCTGCGGCTGCTCGAACTCGTTGATGGTGAGCTCGAGCAGTTCGGCGATCTGTCCACCGGCTGCCGTTGCCGCGACCTCTGCCTGACGACGGGCGCTCGCGACCGCCTTCGTGAGCGCGCTCTCCTGCGCCTTCGCCCGGTCCTTCACGAGGAAGTCGAGACCGGCCACCCGATTGCCACCATTGGTGAGTGCGGCATCGATAATCGGTCCGGCCTGTTCGATCTTGTCGGTCACCACCTGCACGATGTTGCTGACCTGATAGCCATCGATCACGATGCGCTGTGTCTTCTGATCGTATCGCTGGATCGGCATGACGCTGTAGTTCAGCGTCTGAATCTGCGCGGCGGGAACGCCGAGTGCGCGAATGGCGGCCAGGATCGCGGTCTGCTTTCGGTTGTTTTCCTGCGAGGCCAGCGCGGCGGTCTTCGCCTGCGTCTCCATGCCGACCTGCACTTGGGCGCGATCGGGCGCGACCTGCACTTCTCCGCGCCCACTGACCACAATCTGCGACGGCGGCTGTGGCATCGACATCTGGGCGGCGGCTCGCGTGGCGAGCGCGGGGGTGGCGAGTGCGCCCAGTACGAATGCGGCAGCAGTTAGAGGGCGAACGGCCCGGTTCGACAAGCGCATGATCACGGTGAATCTCCTCATCTATAGAAGAAGGCGTGTGGTGGCGATTGGCTTATACCCCGTACCGCCATTTTCGGTCAAATTCGGCACAGTTTGATGACGAATCGTACAAATTGCGTTATGATCAGCTGTTACTAGTCGATACACTTTAAGCGCATTATCAAGTCACCATAAAGACAACTTGTAATAACGTGAGAGATTCTCGCCGCTGTCCTGATATGTCGGGTTCGGGCATGATGACCCCTCGTTTCGGAGACGAACCGATCCGGCACAGTTGCACACGTTCTGAGCTGTTCTTCGCGCCCTTCGCGGTCTTCGCGGTCTTCGCGTCAAACAGCGGTGCTTTTGGCATGCTCGGTGCCATCGGACGGCCCGCGGTTCACGCGAAGGACGCGAAGACCGCGAAGAGACGCGAAGAACTGCAAAAGAATTTGAATGGGCTCCGTGCGGGATGACGGTACGGCACCAGACCTCATCATTTGCGGGTGCTGTTCTTCGCGAGCCTTCGCGGCCCTTCGCGCCCTTCGCGTGAACCTCGGTACTTCTTGAGAACGCGGCGCCGTCCGCAGACGCGCTGTCCGCACCAGCTATTCCGCGGGCGTCCGTCGGATTTCCATCAACAAATTCTGCAGATCCGCTGGGCTGATCCCTGGGATCTGACCCGCCTGAGCCAGCGTGGCCGGCCGAATGCGCGTCAGTTTCTGGCGCGCCTCGATCGAGATGGTCAGCATCGCCTCGTAGTTCAACAACTCGTGCAGCGACACCGACCCCTGCGCCTTGAGGCGATTGGCGCGATTGCGCTCCTTGTCGAAGTAGCGCTCGTATTTGATCTCGAGCTCCGCGCCGACCACCGCGTCCACTGGGAGATCGTCGCCCACCCCCGCCGCCGCGAAGAGGGCGCGCAGCGATACGTCCTGGCGGCGCGTCAGTTCGATCGCGCGCACCGCGTGCAGCAACGGCGCCGAGCCCACGGCCGCCAGCAGCGGGTCGGCCACCGCGGGCGTCATGCTGGTGCGCTCCGCCAATGCGTACGCCTCACGCACCGCGCCCAATCGTATGCCCATCTGTGCTTGCTCGTCGGGCGCCAAGAGCCCCAACCCGTCGGCGATCTCGCCCAGACGCGCCAGTGCGTTGTCCTGCCGGACCGTGAGACGGAACTCGCTGCGGGACGTGAACAGGCGATACGGCTCGTCAACGCCACGCGTGACCAGATCGTCGATCAGGACGCCGATGTAGCTCGTCTCGCGACCGAGGATCACCGGCTCGCGTTCCTGTACCCATCGGGCGGCATTCAGGCCGGCGATCACGCCCTGACCAGCGGCTTCCTCGTAGCCCGTCGTGCCATTCACCTGACCGGCGAAATACAGACCGTGCACTGCGCGTGACGCGAGCGTGGACGACAGCTGCGTGGGCGGATAGTAGTCGTACTCGATCGCGTAGCCGGCGCGCGTCATGCGCACGTCTTCGAGACCGCGCACACTGCGCATGACGGCGAGCTGCACCGGCGCCGGCAGCGACGTCGACAGACCATTCACATACAACTCGCTCGTGTCGTGTCCTTCGGGCTCGAGGAAGAGTTGATGCTGCGCCTTGTCGGGAAACTTCACGACCTTGTCTTCGACACTCGGGCAATAGCGCGGACCGCGCGACGCGATCGCCCCACCATACATCGCCGACTCGGCGAGATGCTCGGCGATGATCGACGTCCCCGTTTCGTCGAGCATCGTGAGCCAGCAGGGCATCTGGGCCGGATGCCGCGTGCGCACGGCTCCGTCCACGACATGGGCACGGGGCGTGCGCCAGAAGTGCGACCATGAATAGTCGAACTGCTCGATCTCGCTGTGCTGCAGCTCCAGCTCGCTCGTGCGCACACTGCGTCCATCAATGCGCGGCGGCGTACCGGTCTTGAAGCGTTCCGTGGTGAGGCCGAGCGCGTCGAGCTGTTCGCCGAGTAACACGGACGGCGCTTCTCCGGCGCGCCCGCCGCTGATCTGCGTGCCGGTGCCGATGTGCATCTTGCCGCGCCCGAACGTGCCGGTGGTGAGCACGACAGCGCGCGCGCCGAAGCGGCGGCCTTCCATCGTTTCCACGCCGGACACCCGCTCCCCACTCGCATCGAACAGCAGTCGCGCCACCATCCCCTGAATGGTGACGAGGTTGGGCTGCGCTTCGAGCAGCTGTCGCACGGCGCGTCGATACAGGCCGCGATCGCACTGCGCCCGTGGTGCCCACACGGCCGGCCCTTTGCCGCGGTTGAGCATGCGGAACTGCACCGACGCCATGTCGGTGGCGCGTGCCATGATGCCGCCCAGGGCGTCGACTTCACGCACCACGGTGCCTTTGGCGATGCCACCGATGGCCGGGTTGCACGACAGCTGCCCGATCTGTTCGAGTGCACCGGTGATCAGCGCCACCGACGCGCCGGAGCGGGCCGCCGCCACGGCGGCCTCAGTGCCCGCGTGGCCAGCGCCAATCACGACCACGTCGAACGACGCTTCGACGGCGGCACTGTCGATGGTGTGGAGGCGGGCGGACTTCGCCGCTGATGGGTCGTTCGATGGCGTGGACAAGGGCACGGTCATGTCGCTCAAACTAGAGGTCGTGGCAAGCCGGTTCCGAGGCCGGCGCTCTCGTCGGTTCCCACGCAGCGGCTCCCACTGCTATATCCATGAAGCGTTGCACCACCCTCACCCGCCGACCACGACCCCCGATGCCGCTGATCCTGCCGAATACCGCGCCGACCCTGCTGATCCGGAAATCGGCGTTCGAACGCGTCGAGATGACCCGGGCGCAGGTCGATGAAGCACTGGGCCTGACGCCCGATGAATTCCGGATCGAGGGGGCGCTCATCGCCATCGGACCGCTGGTCGGTGAGGACACGCTCGGCGACTTGATTGATCGCCTCGAGGCGGCCGGGCTCGTGTATTACGACGATTTCTTCGAGTTGAGCGGCAACTGGCCGGAATGGCTCCGGCTCTTCGCCATGGACGCGTCCGTCTGATTCACCAATTGTCGGTGTCGTTCGGCTGACAGCCACACGTCGCTGCGCCGGAGCACCCCTTCCCAGCCGCAGCCGATACACCAGCTGCGGCGGAAGCGCTCACCCAGCACGCGCCACCAGCCTACGCGCTCGATGGCCAGGGTCTCTCTGTCGCACATCGGGCAGACGTCCCCGTCCGGGATCATCATTACGAACGCCTTCGTGACCAGCCAGAAAATGGCCACGCGCATCGACACGATGACGGCGATGAAGATCGCTGCGTCGGTCCAGCTCCAGCGTCCTGGCATCAGATGACCTTATCGAGGGGCTCGTGGGCGTACCGCGAGGAATCTATCGGGACGTTCGGACGAACCGCTGCATGCGCGCTCCGAGAAACTCCGCGGCCCGCCACTCGCCGTAGTACCAGGGATTCCACGGGCGCCGGCCGGAGGTGAAGCCCACGTGCCCCCCACGTGCGGGGAATTCCACGTCCACCCGAGGGTTCTCGCGTACGGCGCGTCGCACTTCGTCCAGCACGTCTGCCGGGAGGAACGGGTCGTCGACCGCGTTCAGCAGGAGCGTCGGGAGCTGGATACGTGCCAGATAGGGCAGGGAGCTGGCGCGAGCGTAGTAGTCGGCCGCGTCCCGAAAACCGTGCAGCGGCGCTGTGAAGGCATCGTCGAACTCCCAGAGGGTGCGGGCGTTCTGGACACGACGCAGCGGTGCCAGCTCCGGATGCCGGTCGATCTTCGTCAGTGCCTTCGGGATGAGCGACTTGAGAAAGAACTTCTCGTAGATGGCGCCGAACCCCCGACCGATATGCCGGGAGGCCCGGGCCAGGTCGAAGGGGACCGACATCGCCACCGCCCCCACGACCTGCTTGGGAAGCACATCGCCGTACTCGCCGAGGAGTTTGCACAGGACATTGCCACCCAGCGAGACGCCCATGAGGCCGAGGGGTGCATCGGGGAATTCGCGGGCCAACTGTTGGACGATCCAGAGCGGGTCGGAGGTCTCGCCGGAGTGATAGCTGCGTGGGAGCCGATTGGCCTCGGTGCCGCAGGTCCGGAATAGGAGCAGATCGGCCGCCCACCCGCGTTGGCCGGCCTCGCGGAACATCGCCCGGGCGTAATGGGAGTGCATGCCCCCTTCCAGTCCGTGGAATAGCAACAGCCGGGGAGCCGCCGCGCCCTCCGGGCTGTCCACGCGTGCGACCTCGAGAAAGTCGCCATCAGGGGTATCCCAGCGTTCCAAGCGCATGGCCGGGGCGGGTTCGCGGCGACCAAGCCGACCCCAGAGCGTGGCGCTGTGAGGATCCGGAAGCCACCAAGCTGGCCGATAGGGGCGCGATGAAGCGAACATGGAGACAATATGTAGAGTGTTCGGCACGGTTCGTTTCCCTGTCACCCCCCCACGTGATCTCGCGCCTCCTCAGGAACCTGACTTTTCAGGTGCTCGTCGCGGTCTCGCTCGGCATTCTGCTGGGCGTCGTAGCCCCTGACACCGCCAAGTCGCTCAAGCCGCTCGGCGACACGTTCATCAATCTCGTGAAGATGGTGATCACGCCGATCATCTTCCTCACCATCGTGCACGGCATTGCGAGTATGGCGGATCTTCGCAAGCTCGGGCGTGTCGGCGGCAAGGCGCTGCTGTACTTCGAGTTGGTGTCCACGCTCGCGTTGGCGATCGGCCTCGTCATTGTCAATGTGACGAAGCCCGGTGCGGGTCTCGATATCTCGAAGATGGTGATGGGCGACGTGAGTAAGTACACGTCGGCGGGGGCACAACAGAGTACGCTCGAGTTCATGCTGCACATCGTGCCCAGCAACGTCGTTGCCGCGTTTGCCAGCGGTGAGCTGCTGCCTGTGGTGTTCTTCTCGGTGCTCTTCGGTGTCGCCCTGACCGCCGTCGGAGATGCGGGACGCGACATCGCCGACCTGCTCGTACGCTTCCAGGCGGTGTTCTTCAAAATCGTCGCCATGGTGATGGTGCTCGCGCCGATCGGTGCGTTCGGCGCCATGGCGTACACGGTGGGCGCGTTCGGCCTCAAAACACTGGTGCCGCTCGCGCGACTGATGCTCGATGTGTACCTCACCATGGCCGTCTTCGTGTTCGTGGTGCTTGGCTTGATCTGCCGAGCCTATGGCTTTCGCATCTGGAAATTCGTGCGCTTCATCAAGGAAGAAATTCTGCTGGTGCTCGGCACGTCGAGCTCCGAAGCGGCGCTGCCGCGCATGCTGCAGAAGCTCGAACAGTACGGCTGCGCGAAGCCGGTCGTGGGTCTCGTGATTCCCACCGGCTATTCGTTCAACCTCGACGGCACGAGCATCTATCTGTCGATGGCCACGATCTTCATCGCGCAGGTCTACAAGGTCGATCTGAGCATTTCACAACAGCTCGGGCTGCTCGGCATTCTCATGCTCACGAGCAAGGGAGCCGCCGGTGTCACAGGCTCCGGGTTCATCGTGCTGGCCAGTACGCTCGCGGCCACCCGCACGGTGCCGGTGGAAGGCGTCGCGCTGCTGCTTGGCGTGGACCGCTTCATGTCGGAAGCGCGGGCGATCACGAACCTGATCGGCAACGGCGTGGCCACGTTGGTGGTGTCGCGCAGTGAAGGGGCGTTCGATGACGCGAAGCGCGAAATCGCGGACGCCAATTTGTGAGCACGGTGGACACCGTGGTCCAGGTCTTTGGTACGAAAAAAAGTGCCGACACACGCAAGGCGCAGCGCTTCTTTCAGGAGCGTCGGATCAAGGTGCACTTTTGCGATCTGGCGGAACGGCCGGCGTCGGTCGGTGAGCTGAAGCGGTTTACGCAGAAGTTCGGCGTGGACGCGATCATCGACCGTACGTCAAAGCGCTTCTTGGATCTCGGGCTGCGTCAGGCGCTGTACGGCGAGGAGCGATGGCTCAGCATCCTCGCCGATGAACCGATGATTCTGAAACAGCCGCTGATTCGCTTCCAGCACAAAGTGTGCGTGGGCGTGGACGAGAAGCTGTGGAAGGAATGGCTCGCGTAGGGTGCCGACCCGTGCGGCGCGATGCTGGCCGGCGGGTCGTCACGGCTACTTCCACGTCTTGACGATCGCTTCGCCAATGCGGCCGATCACGGCGTTGCCTTCGGCGTCCACCCAATAGCGCGTGTCGGTGTTCTCCTTCGTCAGCACGCAGGCCACCACGCGCGCCGGCAACGAGAACACCCCACAGTCAGTGCGTGACGCGTCCACATCGCCACTCTTGTGCGCGAGGCGTGTACCGTACGTGTATCGGGCGAGCTTGGAGTCGTCCTGATTGTTGGCCAGAATGTCCAGCATGGTCGAGTCAGCCAACGGGCTCACGGCTTTGCCCTGCGCCAGCAGCACGAACAGCTGCGCCATTTCATTCGGCGTGGTCACCCCGAGTCCGTACTTGGCCGAGCTGTCGGGCGCGACGCTGGCAATGCGGGTCATCGATCCACTGTGCACTTTCGTGTGCGCAAAGCCCAACGATTCCATCTTCTGCCACACCCGCCGGATCTTGATGCGATCGAGCACCAGATTCGTCGCGGTGTTGTCGCTCAGTGTACTCATGAGATAGGCCACGTCCCAGAGCCGCAACGTGAGCGGGGCGCGCAGATACTGCAGCTGACCGGCGCCGCCCACCTTGTCGATGTCGGTGAGCACGATGGGATCGTCGAGCGTGAGCTGCTTTTGCTCGGCTAAGTCGAACAGCGTGACGAGAATCGGCACCTTGATCAGCGAGGCGGTGGAGAAGGTCTCGTTGCCGCGCTGTTCGAGATGCTCACCGGTGTCGAGGTTGGTGATGCTGTAGCCGACCACCCCATGGTGCGCCGCCGACAGACTGTCCAGCGTGCGGCGGAGTACGGCCGATTTCGCACTCTGGGCGCCGGCGTCGTGCGACGACACGGCAAGCGACATCGCGCTCCACAGCGCGAGCGCGGTGCCGGCGAGGCGGCGGGGATGAGCGGGCATTGGGGAGACTCCGGCAGGGGGGGAGAGGGCGGATCCCCAGAAATATGCGCGCCGTGCGGGAGCGGTGGCTCGTCGGCGGTGCCGCAATGACGGCCGATTCCGCTAAGTTCGAACAGCTGTTCGGACCGCGGAGGCGCTGATGGAGATCTACAAGCAATTCACCTTTGAAGCCGCGCACCGGTTGCCGAATGTGCCACCGGGGCACAAGTGCGCGCGGCTGCATGGGCACTCGTTCGACGTGACCGTCCACGTGCGGGGGCCGTTGTCGGCCCACGAAGGGTGGGTCATGGACTTCGCCGATCTGAAATCGGTGGTGAAGCCCATCATCGAGGAGCTCGATCACTACTACCTGAACGACATCGCCGGGCTCGAGAATCCGACCAGCGAAGTGATCGCGCGGTGGATCTGGCGTCGGCTCGTGCCCACGCTGTCCGGTCTCAGTCAGATCGTGGTGCGCGAAACCTGTACGTCGGGGTGCGTCTACCGCGGCGAAGACGAGTAGCGCGCGAGGCTTAGCGGCAACGGAAATCGCGCACCGCAACAGCAACGGCCAGAACACGGAGGGAGCGGATTCCACTGATGACACAGATAAGCAAACAGCGCGGTTCGCTTCTCACGGTTCGTGTATCTGTGATATCGGTGTAATTCGCCTAATCCGTGTTCCAGCAGTTGCGTTTGCGGTTTCCGTTGCGGCCGTATGACGAACCTCGAATCTGTCAGTAGAATTCCTGACAGCGCGAATCACCCCGCCTCTTCAAAACCGGACCCCATGGCTGCCTCCAGTCTGCTCGCTCTGATCGATGACATTTCGACGCTGCTCGACGACGTCGCGGTGCTCACCAAGGTGGCGGCGACGAAGACGACTGGAGTGATGGGTGATGACCTCGCGTTGAACGCGGAGCAGGTGTCGGGGGTGCATGTCGATCGGGAGCTGCCGGTCGTCTGGGCCGTGGCCAAGGGGTCGTTCGTCAATAAGCTCATCCTGGTGCCGGCGGCGCTGCTGATCAGCGCGTTCCTGCCCGTGGCGATTATGCCGCTGATGATGATCGGCGGTCTGTTCCTCTGCTTCGAAGGCGTCGAGAAGCTCGCGCACAAGTACCTGCATCAGGACGACGACCGGCAGCACGGTGAACTGCTCAAGGCCGTGGCCGATCCGACCGTGGATCTGGTGGCCTTCGAGCAGGACAAGGTCAAAGGCGCCGTGCGTACCGACTTCGTGCTGTCGGCGGAGATTGTGGTGATCACGCTCGGCACGATGGCCACCGCACCGCTCATCCAGCAGGTGGTCGCGCTCAGTGCCGTGGCGATCGGGGCCACGGTGCTCGTGTATGGGCTGGTGGCGGGCATCGTGAAGCTCGATGACCTTGGGCTCGCGCTACACCGTCAAACGGACGCGACCGCCCGTGCAGTGGGTGCGTTCGTTCTGCGCGCGGCGCCGCTGCTCATGAAGAGCCTCTCCGTGCTTGGCACGGCGGCCATGTTCACCGTTGGTGGCAGTATCATTGCCCACGGCCTGCCGGCGATTGAGCACGTGGTGGAAAGCGTGGGTCACTCACTTACGGAACGCAGTGCCGTGCTCGCGTTCATCGCCACCACCGTCATCGATGCGCTCGTCGGTCTCGTGTCCGGTGCGGTCGCGGTGATGCTGTTCATGCTCGGCAAGAAGGTGGTCGGGAAGGGCAAGTAGCGACGGGTTACCGAGCGGGCTTGGGGGTCGTGGGGGGAAGGGGCTCTTCGCGATCCACTGCTCCCCAGTCGCGTTTCGGCGCGCCGCGTTTCGGTCCTTCACGTGGCTTCTCCTTCGTGACTGGCTTGGCCGGGAGGCGTTTGCGCCCTTGGCCGCCTTTGCCGCCTTTCATCGCCCCCTGCCTCGCGATGATGCGGTCCGTGATCGACGCGGCATAGCGGTCGCCGATCCCCGGGATGCCTGTGAGCACATCGGCACCGGTGTGGCCATGGCGAGAGCAACGCAGAACGTACGGATTAGGCGCATGAGCAAATCCGACCGGAGGGTGAGTGTGGGTACGTCAGGAATTCTAGCGGCCCCCAGTTCATTGTCCGGGCTGCTCGCATGCGCTTTCTTTGCGAGCATGGTGCCCGCGCCGCTCCCGTCGTTTGACCCAGACCAATTCAGCGTGCTTCGCGCCTTCCTGCGATGGTCGGCGCGCCGGGCGTTGCGATGGTTCTATCGGGAGACGGTGGTCGTGCAGATGGGGGTGGTCCCGGAAGCGGGGCCGGTGTTGTTCCTCGGCAACCACCCGAACGACCTGCCCGACGTGCTGCTGGGGCTTCAGGCCTGTCCACGGCATGTGCGTTATCTGGCGACGATCGCCGCCGCCGCTGGCGGTGCCGCTGGCAAAGGCTACACGGCCATGGGGGTCATCCCGGTCACCCGGGTCCGCGACGCGCGAAAAATGCGGGCCATGGGCGTCGACATGGCCGCCGTGAATGCCGAGGCCGGACGCCGGATGGCGCAGGCGTTCGCTCAGGGGCACGTGGTCGGTGTCTTCCCGCAGGGTGGCGTGCATGACAATCCGCAAATCGGGAGATTGCGCACCGGTGTAGCTATGATGTCGCTTGAGGCACTTAATAATGGTTCGGTATTCGACATAACGGTCGTTCCGTTCGGGATCCAATACGAGGCCGCACGCACTGGTGGATCCGACGCCATGGCGGTGGTCGGGCGCGGCTGGTCGCTCCGCGGATGGCGAGAGGAACGGCTGGCCCAAGGGCTTGAGGATGGGGTGTCGGCCCTCACGGACCAGCTTCGTACGTCGCTTGTCGCTGTCACGCGCAATGCGCCCGACTGGGAATCGCGCACCGAGTGCGACGAACTCGTGGCCGCCGTGGCCGCGGTGCAGCCGCCTGCCACGACCGCGTCGCCGGCGACGCTGCTGGAGCGGGCCGCCCACTTGGTGCCGCTGGCCGAGCCGCTGGTGGTGAACCGCCGTTCCGATGCTGCCACGCCGCACGCTGCTCGTGTACATACGTTCGTATCCGAACTTTCCCATTTCGTGCACGAGGCTGGCGGCCTCCGCCCCTCGGCCCGCGACCACGCCCGCATGTTGCAGGGTGTTGGCCTTGCTGCCGAAGCACGTCTCACGCCGCTCTGGGCGTTGCTGCTGATGACCCCGGCGGCGCTCATCGGGTGGCTTACCCATGGGCCGATTTTCTGGGTGGTGTGGCGCTTGGCGCACCGGTTCGCGAAGGCCCGTTCCGACGTCGTCGCCCGGGCGTTCGTGCCGGGACTGCAGCTGGTGGCTGCGTGGTATCTGCTGCTGGCCGTGGTGGCCGTCTCGGCGCTGGTGCTCACCGGCGAGGCCACCTGGCTCACAGTCGTAGTGCTCCTGTTGCTGGTCACGCAGCTCCCCAGGGCGGCCGATGTCGCCGTGGCCTGGCGCGACGGCTGGCGTGGCCGCGCGCTGGTGTGGCGGGTGCAGCGCTGGCCGGCGGCGCGCCGAGCGGAGATCGTGCGCGTGGCGGAGGCCCTGCGCAGTGAGTGGCGAGCGGGCCCGTGAGCGCGTTGTAATCGGGGTGACAGGAGCGTTATCGGCCGGCTCCCATTACTCTCACGAATGACCGTTTTTGCACATCTCCTGCAGGCGCAGGTATGACCCTGATCTCGATCGGGAACGCGCGGGTGGATTTCGGTGCGTCCGAGATCTTTCGCGACATCTCCCTGACCGTCGGCTTCGGCGACCGTTGGGCCGTGGTCGGCCGCAATGGCACCGGTAAAACCACGCTGGTCCGCCTGATCACTGGCGACCTGACGCCCACGAGTGGCTCCGTGGCGCGTATGCCCGGGCTGCGCGTGGCGCTCATGGACCAGCACCGTCGTTTCCCCGATGGCATGACCCTCTGGGAAATCGTGGCCGACGCGTTTGGTGATCTACGGTCGCTCGAGGCGTCGCTGGCCACCCAGGCGGCGAATCTCGAGCATGATCACGGCGAAGAGGCGATGGAGAAGTACGGCCGCGATCTCGAACGGTTCGAACGCGAGGGTGGCTATCAGATGGCCGCCAAGGTCGACGCGGTGCTGATGGGTGTCGGCTTCGATCCCGAGGCCGCCAGAGCCACCAGCATCGGCACGCTCAGCGGCGGTGAACGCGGGCGCGTGGCGTTGGCCCGTCAGCTCGCCACGCCGGCCGAAATCCTGCTGCTCGACGAACCGACTAATCACCTCGATCTCGAAACGACGGCGTGGCTCGAGCAGTATCTGCGCGACACCGATCGCACCGTCGTCTGCATCAGCCACGATCGCGCCTTTCTCGCGGTGATGGCCAATCACGTGCTGCATTTCGAGGGCGGCTCGGCCTTTTCCTACGCAGGCAGCTACGAGTCGTTCCTCATTCAGCGCGAAGAGAAGCGGCTCACGCAACAGCGTCAGTTCGACAAGCAGCAGTCCAAGATCCAGTCGGAAACCGACTACATCGCGCGCAATCTTGCCGGTCAGAACACCAAGCAGGCCAAGGGACGCCGCAAGTTGCTGGCGCGCATGCCGCGCCTGTCGGCGCCCATCGGTGGTGACGGGGTCATGGCACTGCGTTTGTCGGCCGGCGATCGCAGCGGTGATCGTGTGATCGAAGCCGAGCATGTGACCGTGGCGGTGGAAACGCCGAACGGTACGCGCGAACTGTTGCGCGATGTGAACGTGGTGCTCGAGCGCAATGAAGTGGTGGCGCTCGTGGGCCCGAACGGCGCCGGCAAGAGCACGCTCATCAAGACGCTGGTCGAAGAGCATCCGGCGCATGCGGGTCGCGTGAAGATGGGGCCCAGCACGACGGTAGCGTACTACCGTCAGGATGTGGGGCACCTACCGCTCGACAGCACGATCTACGAAGCGATCGCCACGCAGCGTCCGCTCTGGGAGCGTCGTCAGGTACAGGGGCACTTGGGTCGTTTCGGGTTCAGTGGCGACGAAGTGCAGCGCACGGTGGGCACGTTGTCGGGTGGTGAGCGGGCGCGGGTGGCGTTGGCGCTGCTCACGCTCTCCACCAACAACCTGCTCATTCTCGACGAGCCCACCAATCATCTCGACGTGGAAAGCATCGAAGCGCTCGAGGATGCGATCGAGGCGTACGAGGGCAGCTGTCTCATCGTGAGTCACGATCGCGCCGTGCTGCGCGGGTTGGCCACGCAGGTGTGGGAAGTGAAGGATCAGCAGCTGATCATCTTCCCCGGCAGCTTCGTGGAGTGGGAGGCGCTGCGGGCCGAGAACAAGATCAAGGCCGAGAAGGACGCGCGCGAAATTTCGCAGCGCGAGGCGGAGAAGAACGCCAAGGTGCGCGATCGCGAACGTGAGCTGCAGCGTGAGCGAGAACGGGCCGACAAGGCCAAGGGAACGGCGTCTGACACGTCGCGGGGGAAGGGTGGCCACGCCGGCGGTCACGGCAAGACGGCGGCCCCGACGTCGAACGATGTGCGCAAGGCGCAGCGGGCGGCCGACAAGGCGCTGAGCGACGCCGAGCTGCGGGTGTCGATGCTGGAAGCGAAGATCGCGGGCATTACCGAGGATCTGGATGATGCCACCTTGTACGACTCGCCGGCCGGTGTGCAGAAGGCGGCCGCACTGGGCAAGGCGCTCGATGACACGCGTGACGCACTCGATGACGCGGTGCATGACTGGACCGCGGCGGCCGAACGGGTGCAGCAGCTGAAATCGTAACGGCAACGGCCAGAACACGGATGCCGCGGATTTCACGGCATCCGTGTTCTGCCCGTCAGCGATCGCGCCGTGCGCGTAACCATGCAGGGGTGCAACTTCCGATGCCTCCCCGCGTACCCAATGGACATGCGATTTCCCTCTTTCCTCGTCGCCGCCAGCACGCTTGTCCTGCTCGGCGCGCCCAACACCGTCGCCGCGCAGACGGATACCGCCCACGCCAGCGCCCCCCGTGCGCTCCGCGAGCTGCTGGCCGATGCCAGCAAACGGAACGTGCTCCCACCGTCGCTGATCAGTTTCCGGTCGAACGTGGAGACGGAGATTTCGGTGCTGCTGCGGCGCGAAGAGGGGACCGAGGCGGTGGCGGCGGTGGAGCAGGTGGCGAGTACGCTCAAGTGGAATCGCACCGGCTTCTCCGACCAGCATATCGTCGGCTATCGCGCGCAGCAAACTGGCGCCAACGTCTCGCTGCTGTCGGTATTTCAGACAGGTTGGCTCAATCCCGTGTTGTACGGCAACCGCCTGCGCGTGCGCACCAACGCGTCGCGCCGCACACCGCCGCGCCGTGGTGGCCCGGATGGGGCCGATACGCTCCCCGCCGTGCATCCGCTCGCGGTCGATCGCGAGCGGTACTATCGGTACTCTGGGGGCGACACCATTGTGACCGTGCGCGCCGGAGATCGCGTGATTCCCATCGCGCACGTGCGCGTGCAACCGCGCACGGACGTCACGGGCTCGGTGGTGCTGTTCGACGGCGAGATGGATCTCGACGCCTCGCGCGGCACGCTGGTGCGCTTGCGGGGCTACTTCGTGCGCGCCAACGCCCCCCGTCGCGGTATGATGGCCTCGTTGAGTGACGCGGTGGCGTTCGTGGAATACGAGAACGGAGAACGCAACGGCGAGTACTGGCTGCCGGCCAAACAGCGCATCGAACTGCAGGCCACGTTCCCGGGATTGGGCGACGGTCGCGCCGTGGTCCGCATCGTGTCGCGCTTCTCGCAGATGCAGGTGAACGATACGGTGCTCGACGCCCGTACACTCGCGGCCGCGGACTCTCTGCGTGCACGCGTGCGCCGTCGCCTCAGTTTCGCCGGCACCGATTCCCTGGGTCGTTACGGCGCTTGGCAAGCCGATGTCGGCGCCCTTTCGCTCGGTATGCACTCCGACGACTTCAACAACATCGGCCCCGACCGCTGGCGCTCCACCGGCGCGCCGCGACTCGACTACACGGTGCCGCGGGCCAGCGACGCCTTCCACTTCAATCGCGTGGAAGGTGTGTACACGGGTACAGGTCTGAAATGGTCGCTGCGCGATCTCGCCCCGGGCGTGGTGGTGCGCGCCAATGCGGGCTGGGCGTGGAATGAAGGCGCGGCGCGCGGCCGCCTCTCGGTGGAACGCACGCGCGGCAATAGCGCACTCGAAGTGCGCGCTGGTCGCTCGCTCGACAACACCAATGATTTCCGCGTGCCGCTCGATTCGGGCAACACCATGGCGGCGCTGTTCGCCTCGCAGGATCCGTACGACTATGTGGACCGTCGCAGCGCCACGATCGCCGCCGTGCGCACGACGGGCGCGCGACAATTGCTGACGCGCGTGGAGTTTGGCGTGGCCGACGATCGCTATCGCCCGGCGTCGTATCTGCGCAGTCCGTTTGGCGGCGAGGCCTATCGCGAGAACCGCCGCGTGGACCAAGGCCGCTATCTGCGCACGGCGGCACTCATCGAATGGCATCCGGATTTTAGCGCGGAATTCGCCAAGCCGGGTATCGGCGCGCGCCTTTCGTACGAGCGCGGTGACGGCACGCTACAGTGGCAGCGGGCTGAAGTCCGCGCCACGGCCCGCAAGCCGTTCGGCCCGTTCGTGGCGCTGGCCCGTGGTGATGTGGGTGCGGTATTCGGCTCTCGCATTCCACCGCAACAGCTGTTCGAGTTGGGCAAGTTCCAGAATCTGCCGGGCTACGACGACAAGGAATTCGCCGGCGCACGCGCCGCCGTGCTGCGTGCCTCGCTGCAGTACACGAGCCCGTATTTCCGTCAGCCCATTCGCGCCGGCCGTTTCTTCTTGCCGGCGTTGGCTCCGGGCTTGAGCGTGGGTGTGCAGAGTGGCTGGGCAGACGCCGTGACCAATGCGGCGCGCACGAGCATCGAACGACTTGGCGCGCCGATCGATTCCACGCTGCTCGCGAGTTGGGCACCGGTGGCGCGACCGACCGACGGCATCCGGGCGTCGCTCACGGCGGGACTTCGTTTGTTCTCAGGCGGCGTGTTTGTCGGTGCCACGCGCAAAGTGGATCAGGCAGCGCCGTGGAAGGCCCTGATCACGTTTGGACAGCAGTGGTGATTGGATGCGATGAACAGCTTGGCCGCGGATTGCACGGATGACCGCGGATGAGCACGTTGACGACGACGAGTGCTCGTCGCCCACGACGTGTTCATCCGTGTGCGATCCGTGCAATCCGCGGTGAAGCTGTTCAGTTTCTCGCGTTTCAATTCGTATCTGAACCCGTCGATCCATGTCGGTAGAACGAACTGTCGATTTGCACATCCGCCTCAAGCGGCACACCGATGGCTCCGCCTCGCTCACCTGTACGCGACGCGATGGGTCGGTCACGTGGCAGCGGCAGAACGGACCGACCGCACTCGTGATGCCCGCGCACGATCTCACGCACTTCGCGGTAGAGAGCACGCTCGGTTTTCGCCGGGGGTTCTACGGCTTGCTGACCGAGGGCTGGGAGATCACCGACTTCGCGAAGCCGTGGCCACGTGGGCCGATCCCCGATGAAGCGTTGGTGGTCGAGCTGATCGTGGGATTTCTCGACGCGGAACGACGGCAGGGTGAGGCGATGACCGCCGCTGCGTTTCAGCTGCAGGCGGAGCAGTACGTGGCGTCGCGGCTGGCCGTGGGCAAGAAGATGCCCCATGGGTTGCGTCCCCTCACCGACGACGAGCTGGCGCGCGTGCGCGCTCGACGGGATGATCTGCTGGCGCATTGGGCAGATGTGCCCGCCAGTGGTGCTTTGGACTTGGATTTCGCGGTTCGTCTCGCCGAGCGGCCCCCGATAACCGCGTTAGCTTAGAGGATGCGCACTCATCTCCTCGACTCGCGCCAGGGCTTTGCCGGCGACGATCTGATCTTCACGCTCAACTTGGCCGCCCAGCAACGGGCGGCCACCGGCGCGCCAGTTATCAACGCCACCGTGGGCGCGTTGCTCGACGACCACGGCAAGCTGGTGGTGCACGACAGCGTGATGGCGCTGTGGCGTGAACTCACGCCCATGGAGATCGCGCCGTACGCCCCGATCGCCGGTGACCCGGCCTTTCTGTTGGCGCTGACCCAGCGGCACTGGCCGCAGCTCACGAGCCCCGGCGTGGCCGTGGCGACGCCCGGTGGCTCGGGAGCGCTGGCGCTCACGCTCAAGAACTTTGTGGAGCGCGGGCAGGCCATCCTCACCGCCGCGCCATTCTGGGGGCCGTACGCCACGATCACCGCCGAAGCCGCCGTGCGTCTGGAAACGGTCCCGTATCCAGAAGTCGGCGAAACGCTCGACGTGGGCGCGTGGGAAGCCAAGGCGCGCGACCTGCTCGAGGAACAGGGGCGGTTGCTGGTGTGGCTCAACGACCCGTGCCACAACCCCACCGGTCGCAGCTTGTCGCGCGACGATCGCCGCACGCTGCTGTCGATGTTGCGCGACATCGCGTCGCAGGGCCCCGTCACGCTGCTGCTGGATTTCGCGTATCTCGACTATGCGCGTGATCCCAACGACGTGCGCGAAGCGCTCGAGGATTACGCGGCGTTCGGCGCCGAACAGGCGGTGCTGGTATGCGCGAGCCTGAGTCTCAGCAAGGCGTTCACGCTGTATGGCTCACGCGCCGGTGCGCTGGTGTTTCCGTGGAGCAGCGACGCGGCGCTCAAGGGCGCGCTGGTCTCGAGTTGCCGCGGCACGTGGAGCAACTGCGCCCGTGCCCCCATGAGTGTGCTGCTGCGCATGACCAAGAGCGAATCGGCGCAAGCTGCCTTGGCGGCCGAACACGCGCATTGGCGCCGTGTGCTCACGGAGCGCGTGGCGGCGCTCGACGCGGCACTCAAAGCCGAAGGACTCCCGGGAGCCCCGTGGGACGGCGGATTCTTCGTGACCTTGCCAGCGCCGCCGGATCCATTTGCCGTGTGCGAGAAGCTCCAGGCCGCCCACGTATTCGTGATCCCTATGCCCGAGGGACTGCGGGTGGGCGTGTGCGGGATGAAGGCGGCGGATGCGGTGCGGTTTGCGAAGGCCTATGCGGCGAGTATTGCCTAGGCGAGATAGATCGCCAACTGCAACAGCGGAAACACGGATTCAAAAAGCCGGATGTCGCCGATTACACAGATAAACCGATTGAGGTGCGACGCAGAAATCGATGATGAATCGTTTTTGCTTATCTGTGTGATCGGTGGAATCGCTGTCTGAATCCGTGTTCCCGCTGTTGCCGTTGCTGTTGCGATCTATCCAGAACTCAGTAGCTGCCGCCGAGCAGCACCGCATTCGCAAAGATCGGCAGCGTGCCGCGCAACTGATCCCGGTACACCGGATCATGCGCGAACATGATCACACGTCCGCGTCCGGCGCGCTCGGTCCACAGGTACGGCGAGCCACCAAGCTTCGCGGCCGCTTCGGGCCAGTAGTAGCCCGCAATCCGCACCCGCGCCGCCGGCGCAAAGCGCATCACGGCGTCGCCGGCTGCGAGATCCTTCGGGATCGTGAACACGCGATCGCTGTTCACGAACACCGGCATTTCCTTGTTCAGAATGCCCGCCATGAGCGGCGACAGCGTGTCGATCGTAGCGCGGGCCAGTACACCGGGCAAGCTGCCCGGAAGCGGCGCGCCACCGGTGCTGTCGGCGCGGGTGGAGTCACGCTTCACCCGCGTACGTACCAGCCCCACGCGCTCCTGCGCCACCCACGCACTCGCGGCGTCGATCGTGATCAGCACACCGCCGTTGCGCACCCAGTCGGCTAAGCGCGCACGACCGGCGTCGCCCAGCACCCGATCGAGGGCGCCGGCCTGCACCGACGGCACGATGAGCGTGTTGAAGGCGCCCATGTCGCCAGCAGCTACGAAGTTCGCGTCCACGATAGTGCTGGCGTAGCCGATGCGCTGATCCATCGCGTACCATGCGAAGCCGAACGACGAACCGTTCACCGGCGCCCCACCCAGCAACGCCACCTTGGGGCGCTGCACGGGGATCACCGAGTTGCTGCCCAGGTCGGTGCCTTCGTCCACACCGGCCGACGGAATCGAGGCCAGCTGCGCCCCGGCTTCGGCGGCGCGACGCATAACCACGTCGTGTACATCGGCGCGATTGAGCGCGGCACGAATCACGAAGGCGCCGTTGGGAAACGTGTTGGTTTTCGACGTGAACGCGTAGGGCGCGTACCACACCCGCACCGAGTCGGTGAGCAACGCCGCCAGCAGGCGAATGCTCGACTCGCTGCCGGGCGCGAAGGCGTAGCCGTACACCGAGCGCGCCGGCGCCACGAACGTGCGCGGCATATCGGTCACTACCGCCAGTGAACCCGGAACGGTCGACAACGCGTACGCATCCACCCGCCATGCCAACGGCAGCGACCACGCCGTCATGTCGTAGAAGCGATTGCGCTGCCCGGTGCGACGGAGCTCAAGTTCGAACTTGATGAAGGCCGAATCGAGCGCGGCGTCGGGTTCGAGCAACGCCTTGGCCAGATAACCCTGCGGCTGCGCGAGATCGACCACGTAACTGCCGGCCTTGGCGGTCATGGTAGGCACCGTGCCGCCGGCGTACATGATGGCGTTGGCCACCGATGCATCGGCGGTGAGCCGCTGCACTTCGATACCATTGTCGCGCAGTTTCTGCACCAGCGAATCGGCACGGCCCTGCGCATCACGCACCAGCATCACGGCCCGCAGCGGCCCCTTGGCGTGCAACGTGATGGCATTCGCGCGCGCCGCCGCGTAGTCACGCACCAGA
>Ga0114970_10000150_pt1 | contig 47167 bp, 40 predicted proteins | sample M_140205_XF_Meta_FD_87030 | JGI IMG/M metagenome (GOLD analysis project Ga0114970, IMG submission 87030) | Freshwater microbial communities from Lake Montjoie, Canada to study carbon cycling - M_140205_XF_MetaG | ecosystem: Environmental > Aquatic > Freshwater > Lake | place: Lake Montjoie... | reverse complement strand
GGACGATGAAGATGTCCTGGTCGCGCACCGACTCGCGCAGCACCACATGCCGTTCGGCGTCGGGATAGCGGTCGAGACAGCGGGCGATCGGGCGGGTGCCGCGCCTGGCAGCACTGGCGGTCGCCAGCGGCACGTTCGACGAGCCGGCAAGGACCATCGGAGTCATGGGGCAAGCTCTTGGTCGGGCAAGCTGCATACCGCGGCCCACGGCAACGTGTCCGCCGCGGTCCGCTGGCGCCTCGCCGCATTTCCGTCGACGTCCGCCGGTACTTCGGAGCCTCGACGGGCAGGGCTGTCACGGGACTGGAGAAAATCGCGCGGTTGCCGATGGGGGGCCTCGTCCGGAAAGGCAGGTACCTTGCAAGGGTGCCGGTACCGGCTCACCGGTCTCCCGAGGTGCCGGCGCCCGCGCCGGTCGGTCGATCCTGACGCTCGTTGCGCGAGCGCCACGGCAGTCGAGGGCTGTAGGAGGACGTCATGGCAGTCACGGAACTCGTCCAGGAATACCTCAGGCGCGCGAACATCGCCTACAGCGTCTTCCCCCACGCACCGGCCTTCAGCGCCCAGGAAGAAGCCGCCGTCACGCACATCTCCGGTCGCGACTGGGCGAAGCCGGTGGTGTTCTTTGCTGACGCCGAGCCGATCATGGCCGTGGTGCCGGCCGATCTGGTGATCGACGTCGAGCAACTCCTGCTGGTGACCGGTGCGGACCACATCCGCCTGGCGACGGAAGGCGAACTGGTGACGTTGTATCCGGACTGTGAACCAGGGGCGATGCCGCCGCTAGGGCCCCTCTACAACCAGCCGGTATTCGTCGATATCGCGCTGGCGGCCGAACCGCAGATTGTCTTCAACGGCGGCACGCACGGCGACGCCGTGTGCATGCGTTACGACGACTTCGCCGCACTGGCGCGCCCGGTCGTCGGTAGCTTCGCGATGCGGCCGGCTTGCTGAGGCTGCGGTGTCCTGCGGCGGACCGCCCTATTGGGCGGTTCGCTTCGGGTAGTAGACCGCGTCGACCGGCAGGGGGTCGACCAGGTAGTCTTTGTCCTTGAACGGAAACGATGGCCTGGGCTGCGACGTGATGAACGCCGCGACGTTCTGGGCGTCTTCGTCGGTCATGTTACCCGGATCGAGATACGGCATCGCGTAGCGGATGATGCCGGCCAGCGTGTAGACGCGCGCCGCGCCGGCGCCGTCGTTCCACGATCCGGGGCCCCACAGCGGACCGGGCCGCTTGTCGCCCACAAAGACGCCCTGGCCCTCGGGGCCGTGGCACGACGTGCAGCGCTCCTTGTAGATCGCCTCGCCCTTCACCCGGTCGAGTTTGTCGACCGGAATGAGTGACGCCTGTGGAATCGCGTTCTGGCCGCGCCATGACGGGCTCTTACCGATCGGGTTGTCCCGCGAAATCCAGTTCAGGTATGCCGCCAGCGCCAGTACCTCGCGCGACGTCGGCGTCGGCAGCGAGTCGGGAGCGAGTCCGACGACGTTGCCGTCGGTGTCGCGTTCGAGGGTGCCGGTCGCGTTCTCGCTGCGCAGGAAGCAGTCGACGATGCGGTCATTGAGGCTGATGAGGCGCCCCGCGCGGCGGTTGTATTCAGGGAATACGCCGGAAATGGCGACGAGCGGCATGGCACGTTCGCGCTGTCCACCGTTCAGATGGCAGTTATTGCACGATACCTCGCTCGGGACGAACCGCTTCGCCTCCACCGGGGTGTTCGTGAACAGGCGATACCCGAACTGGATCTCCTTCGAGAGCTTCGACTGGTCGAGGCTCGGGTCGGTGAGCGGGTTCTGCGGGTAGTCCCACGCGGTCACCATCGTCATCTTCGCGGGGATGAGCGGGCCGTTGAGCTGGTAGCGCAGTTTCGTAGCGCCGCTGTTCGGGGCTGTCTCAGTGGGCGCCTTGGTGCAGGCGGCCGTGAACAGCAGGAGGGCGCAGGCAAGGAGATGCTGGCGTCTATGCATGGACGAATGACTGGTGGCCGGGGTAGTGTAGCGGTACTTTGGCGGAGATTCGCCAGCAAAGCGAGGACACGGAGATGAGTCAGGACAGAGTTCGGACAACCCTGGAGCGCCGGTCGTTCCTGTCGCGCATCGTTGCGGGCGCTGGCGCGTTCGGCGCGGCCTTCGGCGTTGCATCCGTCGCGCAGTCCCAACCGGCCGCCCCAGCGTCGACCAGCGGGTTCCAGCCCACCCGGCATGCCGAGGACGACTGGCTCGACCAGACCGGCACGGCCAAGCACCGGTTCTTCTTCGACAACACGACGGTGGGCGGGTTCGGCGAGGCGATGTTCTTCGCCCGCAACTACTTCGTCGCCAACGCCAGCGGCTACAAGCTGACGGACGGCGACCTGGCGCAGGTGATCTGCATGCGCCACGAGTCGACCTCGTTCTCCTTCACCGATGCGATGTGGGTGAAGTACGGTGCCGCGCTGTCCGAGCGCGCCAGCAACTTCGTCGACCCGAAGACGAAGACCGTGCCGACCACCAACGTCTACATGGTGGGCGGATACGACAATGCGCTGAAGAACGGCAACGTCACGATCGACCAGATGGCCAAGCGCGGCGTGCGCTTCGCGGTGTGCGCCATGGCCACCCGTGCGGCGGCGCAGCTCGCGGCCCAGAAGACCGGCGGCAACGTCGACGCCATCTTCAAGGAACTGACCGAAAACCTGGTGCCGGGCGGACGCATGGTGCCGGCCGGTATCGTCGCGATGAACCGGGCGCAGGAACGCGGCTATTCGGTTGCGTACGTCGCCTGAGACCGACAAAGGGAGCAGCAGATGCGAACACAGATTCTTGGCGCGGCGCTCGTAGCGCTGAGCCTGTCCGGTAGTCTCTTCGCGCAGAGCGTCACCAAGCCCACCGTGCCTGGCGTGACGAATTTTGCGAAGCTCGAGTCGACCATTGCCTGCGCCGGCGCGACGAACGCCAGCGGCGTGGCCGAAGTGAAGAAGCTCGGCTACAAGACGATCATCAATCTGCGGCAGGCGAGCGAGCCGGGCGCAGACGTCGAGGCCGAGGCTGCTGCGGCCAAGACGGCCGGCGTGAAGTACGTGCACCTGCCGGTGAACGGCGCCTCGCCCGACCCGGCGATGGTCGACCAGTTCATTGCGGCGGTGGGCGAGCCGGCGAACCAGCCGGTGTTCGTGCACTGCGCCAGCGGCAACCGCGCCGCGGCGTTCTGGATGATCAAGCGGCTGGTGGTTGACGGGTGGGATGCGGATCGGGCCTCGACCGAGGCGACCGCGCTCGGCCTGACCAGCCCGGCACTCAAGACATTCGCGATGGACTACGCATCGACCCACACAAAGTGAACCAGGCACGCGCCTGCTCGACGTCGGCGTGAACGAGTTGTTGGGCGGCTGGCTGCAAAGCCACCGTCACGTTCGCGCCGGCGACGCGTAGGAGCGCCGCCACCTCCGCACTCTCCTCGCGTGTCACCACCGGGTCGTAGTCACCGTTGGCCAGCAGCACCGGAGTGGCCGGTAGTTTCGGCATCTGTGGCGGCATGCCTGGCACCGCTCCCCTGAACAGTAGCGCGAGCAGCCCTGGTCGTCGAGCTGACCGCGCGGGCTGAGGATGCCGGCCGTGGGCTGCAGGGTCTGGGCGAGGGGCAGCAGTTCGTGCTTGTCTCCGGCGGGGCTGTGCAACAGCAGCAGTGTCCGCCGGTCCGCTCCGGGAGCCGAATGGTAGAGGTGCGAGAAGAAGCGCGCCGGCACCGGAGGATTATCCCGGAGTCGGAAGGCGGGAGCGCGAGATCCGCGCGCACCCCGCCTTCTCTTCGTGCGAACCGCCCGGTGTTACCGCATGGTGGCTTCCGAACCGCCCGAGTGCACGTAGGCTTCTTCGCCGTGCACCGCCAGGTCGAGGCCGATCGACTGATCCTCGTCGTTGGCGCGCAGCGTGAACACGGTGCCGACGACCTTGAGCAGAATGAAGCTCATCACCGCGCTGTAGACCAGCGCCGTGAGCACGGCGATGGCCTGGGTCATCAGCTGTCCGGGATTGCCGAACAGCAGGCCGTCGGCCACGCCGTTCATTGCCTTCTGCGCGAACACGCCGGTGAGCAGCGCGCCCACCGTGCCGCCGACGCCGTGCGCGGCGACGACGTCGAGCGAGTCGTCGAGGTTCGTCTTCGCTCGCCAGAGGATGGCGAAGTAGCTCGGGAACGCCGCGATGGCGCCGAGCGCGATGGCGCTCATCGGTCCGACGAAGCCGGCGGCCGGCGTGATGGCCACGAGGCCGACCACGATGGCGGTGGCGGCGCCGACGGCGGTCGTCTTCTGCAGGCGCACCATGTCGAGGATGGCCCACACCACCAGGGTGCCGGCCGGCGCGAGCATCGTCGTCGTGAAGGCGAGGGCGGCGATGCCGTTGGCGGCGAGCGCGCTGCCGGCGTTGAAGCCGAACCACCCGAACCAGAGCAGCCCCGTGCCGAGCAGCGTGAACGGCACGTTGTGCGGCGCGAGTGCCACCTTCTTGTAGTCACGACGCGGTCCGATGACGAGCGCCGCCACCAGCGCCGCCGCCGCGGCATTCACGTGCACGACCGTGCCGCCAGCGAAGTCGAGCGCGCCCATGTCCGCGAGGAAGCCGCCGCCCCATACCCAGTGCGCGACCGGCACGTAGACGAACAGCACCCACAGCGTGATGAACGCGACGTAGGCGGGGAAGCGCATGCGCTCGACGATAGCGCCAGAGATGAGCGCTGCCGTGATGATGGCGAAGGTGCCCTGGTAGGACATGAAGAGGAGATGCGGGATGGTGCCCTTGGCCTCGAGTCCGACGCCGTGCAGGAACGCCATCGACGTGTCGCCGATGACGTTGTTACCTTCCGCGAACGCGAGCGAGTAGCCAATCACCGCCCAGAGGACGCCGACGAACCCGAGGGAGATGAAACTCATCATCATCGTGTTCAGGGCGTTCTTGGAGCGCACGAGGCCTCCGTAGAAGAACGCCAGTGCGGGCGTCATCAACAGCACCAAGGCTGTCGAGACCAACATCCAACTCGTATCTGCTGCATTCATCGCTGTCACCTCGGAACCAGCGCACGACCTCGTCGTGCGCCTCCATGTTCGGTTGCTGCAATCCGCCCGGCGCGGATCATCCGTGGCAACCGCTCGCAAGGGCAGGGCCACGCGCGGGGCTCTCGAGGTCGGTGGTAAGTCCTTGGTATGTAGAGATTTAATAGCGACATGCCTGTCGTGCCGATGAGGACAATAATGTCGCTCAGTGCTGAAGAGACGACATTCGCGTAGGGTTGGGGTTTCCGACTCCGGTCCGATTGGGGCGTCCAGCGTGCGTGTGGCGTGTCGGCGTGGTTGGGCGCCGGACATTCCTGTCTGAAGTCGGCGGCGGCGGGCACGACTGTTCGTCCAGCCGGCCCATGAGGCGCCGCTGATTGTTACGTGGATGTGCCATCACGGCATCGAATCGACATTTGTGTCGGTCTTTCGCGGATCGTTCAAGGCCCCCCAGGACGGCCGGAATTCCAGTCCAGACCGACACTTGTGGCCGATGTCGCAAGTTGTGGCGCCGTGGCGTTCCGCTTGCAACCCTCCCTGTCACCGCCCGCCGCGGTTGTTCATGTCGGCGACGTGTGGCGCGTATTCCGTATTCAGGAGGCAGACGTGATTAATCGACGCAGTGGACGAATCTCGAAGCTTGTCATCGGCATGGCGCTCGGCGCGTGCGTGATCGCCGCGCGGCCCGCAGCCGCACAGTCCACCATCTTCAACATTCCGACCACGGACACGGTGTCCAAAGGCAAGGGCTACGCCGAGTTCGACTATCTGGTGCAGCTGCCGGCGCCCGATGCGGGTCAGTTCCAGATCTTCGCGCCGCGCGTGGTCGTCGGCGTCACGCCGCAGCTCGAAGTGGGCGTGAACGTCGCGTACACGAAGCTCGCAGACGGTGGCGGGAGCACGACGATTGTCCAGCCGAATGCCAAGTACAAGTTCTTCGCGGATGATGATCAGGGACTTGCGGCGGCTGCCGGCATCCTCGGCTACATGCCGAACAACGACGGCGACAACTTCGGTCAGATCTACGCGAACGTCAGCAAGAAGACCAAGAGCGGCACGCGGCTGACGGGCGGCATCTACGGAGCCCTGTCCTGCGACTACTGTGACGGGACCAGCAACAAGGTGGGCGCCATCCTCGGTCTCGAGCAGCCGATCAACGCCAAGGTCAGCTTCGTCGCTGACTGGCTGAGCGGCAAGAACTTCTGGGGCTACTTCACGCCTGGTATCTCCGTGACGCTTCCCCACAGCGGTCTGCTGAACATCGGCTACAGCATCGGCAACGACAGCTTCAAGAACAACGACCTGAAGAACCGCGCGCTGTTCGTCTACTACGGCATCACCTTCCCGTAAGTCCCTGCGCGCACGCGTGCCCGGTTCCCACGATGGGTATGCCATCGGGGAGCCGGCGCGACAGCCCGCCTTCTTTGCATTCCTTGACGCTGCCGGCAGTTTCGCTCGATGATGCCCGTAGAGGTGACCATCGTGAGACTTCGACAACGCGCGGCTCGGCACGCGCTTACATGTGCGTCGGCACTCCTGCTGTGGCTCGTCCCTGGCGTCGTCTCGGCGCAGAGCACGGCCGATCCGAACCCTGGCCGACTGACCTTCACCGGCGGCGTCGACGCGCCTTCGGTGTATGTCTTCCGCGGAATCCTGCAGGAAACCGACCCCAAGATCACCTTATGGCCCTACGGCGACATCGGCCTGGTGCTGGCGTCTGGCGACGGCGCGATTAAGAGCGTCAACGTCAACGTCGGTGTGTGGCACAGTCTCCAGACCGGCTCGTCGGGCAGCGAAGGCTTCACCGAGCACGCTCACTACGAAGAGGACTTCTACTCGACGCTCTCCTTCGGTCTGGCCAAGGGCCTCACGGCGGGGCTCACTTACACGGCGTACACCAGCCCGAACCAGATGTTCAATACGGTGAAGGAAGTGAGCGTCAAGGTGGCGCAGGCCAGTCGGATCCATCCGTATGGCCTGGTGGCCCTCGAAGTGGGCGAGTACGGAGCAGACGGCGGTCAGAACAAGGGCACTTATCTCGAACTGGGCGCTGCGCCGACGTGGCCGATGGGCCGGATGACGCTCGGTGTGCCGGTGAAAATCGGCATGAGCCTCGGCAACTACTACGAACTCAACGGCGCCGACCACGCGTTCGGCTATCTCGATATCGGCGGCCTCCTCACCATTCCGCTGTCAGGCGCCACGAGTTCGTTCGGTGCGTGGAACATTCACGGGGGCGTGGACCTGCTGATGTTCGGCGACACGACGAAGGCGTTCAACGCGGGCGATTCGCGTAAGGTCATCGGTCTTGTTGGAATCGGCGTGACCTATTGAGGCACGTGCGGTCGTGACGCCGGTAGCGCCGGCGGCATCTGGCCGGTGGACGTCCTGGGCGGCGGTGAGCACGACTCATCGCCGCCTTTTTCGTGCCCGTGTCGCATGGAGCGATTCCTACAAATATGTCGAGCGAAAAATAGATACCGACAACTCTGTGGCCGGTCAGGCGCGTGCGTGGACGGTGTCGCTCCCTCGTTTTCCTAGGGAAACGGTCAATCTGCCGATCGCGGCCGCGGGCGCCAGTACGGAGTCGAATTTGCTTTTGTCCTGTTCGTCTGGACGCCACCGGCGTCTGCGTTACGATACGAACGGCGAGCCCGCAGTGGGGACGCCGTTCGGGAGTTGCCCGACTGACGTCGATGTCCTCTGAATCCAACATCGCCCCGACCGACCCTCGCCATGATGCGCGCGTCAGCCGCGCCGCGCGGCTCGATGCCGCGCGCCGCGAACTGGCCGATGCCTCCGGGCGGGGCGAGGGCGGACGTCATGCCATGCGGCAGTATTCGCACCGCATGGACGCGCTGGTCCAGCAGCTCTACGCGGACGCCGGTTCCCTCACGCAATCGGTGGCGGTCTTTGCGCTCGGCGGATATGGCCGTCGCGAACTCTGCCTACACTCCGACGTCGACCTGCTGATCCTCTTCGCCGGCGTCATCGGCCGGGAAGACGAACGGTTCCTGCACGCCTTTCTCAACCCCCTCTGGGATCTGGGCCTGACGATCGGGCACCACGTTCGTGAGGTGGCGGAGGGCGCCGGACTCGAGGTCGACAACTCCGAGTTCCTGCTGGCGCTCACCGATGCCAGGCCGGTCGTCGGCGACGCCACGCTGCTCGACCAGTTCCACGGTGCCGCCGACGTCGCGCGCACCAATGCGCGCACGCTCGAGGCGCTCAAGGGGCTGATTGCCGAGCGGCATGCCAAGTACAACGGCACGCTCTACCAGCTCGAGCCCGACGTGAAGGAATCGCCCGGCGGCCTGCGCGACCTGTTCGGGGCACAGACCATCGCCAAGCTGACCGATCCGCTGCTGCTGGCGAATGGCGGCTCCGGCGCGCGCGCGCTCGAGGATGCCGAGGAGTTCCTGCTGCGGGTCCGCTCGGTGCTGCACCTCGAGGCCGGGCGGCACCACAACATCCTCAGCCATGAAGTGCAGGAGCGCGTGGCCGAGCGTCTCAACTACGCCGGCAGCACGCCCAGCCAGCGCGTCGAGCGCTTCATGGGCGACTACTTCCGCCACGCCAAGGCGATCGATCGCTCGCTGCGCTTCGCCTTGAAGGCGGCACCGGCGCCGATCGGCACGAACCTCGTGCGGGGCACCGACGGCATCCGCTTCATCGATACGCGCGAGGCGGCCGAGCGCCCGGAGACCTGGCTCGCGCTCTTCCAGGCGGCGCTCGACGGCGGTTGCGCGGTGTCTGACGACGCGCTGACCTGCGTCGGACAGAATGCGGGACGCTTCGCCGCCGAAGCCTTCTGTCCAACCACGCGGCACCGCGAGGTGCTGCTGCACTTCCTCAAGCCGCGCCCTGGCCTCTACGCGCGCCTGTCTGAGATGCACGACTGCGGAATGCTCGGGCAGATGTTCCCCGAGTTCAAGGCGATCAACTGCCGCGTCGTGCGCGACTTCTACCACAAGTACACGGTTGACGAGCACACGCTGCTGACCATCCGCAATCTCGAGCGGCTGGTCGAGAACCCGGTGCGCGATCGCGAGCGCTTCGGCCGCTTGCTCGGCGAGTTGCAGGAGCCGGAGTTGCTGGTGCTCTCGCTGCTCTATCACGACGTCGGCAAGTGGACTGACGAGGACCACACCATCGAGAGCGCCCGCATGGCGCACCAGATGTTCGAGCGGCTCGACCTCGACCCGCACCAGCGCGCCGAGGTCGATTTCCTGGTGCGCGAGCACATCAAGATGTCGCTCATCGCGTTCCGCCGCGATACCGAGGACCCGGAGATCGTCCGGCAGTTCGCCCAGTTCGTTGGCACCGAGGAGCGGCTCAAGGCGCTGTGCCTCATGACGCTCGCCGACGTCGAGGCGGTGAGCCGAGAGACGCTCACGCCGTGGAAGGAAGAGCTGCTGTGGCGGCTCTACGTCGACACCTACAACCACCTCACGCTCACCTACGGCGACGAGGTCATCGACCGCGAGCAGTCGCTGCACTCGACCCTGCTCGATCATCGTCCCGACGACGTCTCGGTCGACGAGGTCGCGGCGTTCCTCGAGGGATTGCCGCGACGCTACCTGCAGCTGTTCTCGGTCGAGGCGGTGTACCAGCACGTGCGGCTGTCGCGCGATCTTGCGCCCGACGCGGTCAAGGTCTGGATGACCCGCGTCGCCTCGGGCTGGGAATTGACCGTGCTCACGCACGACCGTCCGTTCCTGTTCTCGAATATCGCCGGTGTCCTGTCCTCACACGGCATGGACATCCTGCGTGGCTTCGCCTTCACGAAGCCGACCGGACTCATCGTCGACATGTTTCATTTCACCGACGAGGAGCGTTTCCTGGAACTCAACGCGGAGGGGGAAGGGGAACTGCTGCGGACGCTCACCGACGTCGTGCTGGGGCGTGCGGATATCGCCGCCAGGTTGCGTGGGCGGGAGCAGGGAGCGTTCCGGCGGAAGCTGCCGGAGTTCGCTCCCGTCGTGCACTGCGACAACGAGTCGTCGCGGCGCTACACCATCGTGGAAATCGTGGCCGAGGACGCCATGGGGCTGCTCTATCGGGTGAGCCGCGCCATGTCGGAATCAGGGTGTGATGTGGATCTCGTGCTGATCGGCACCGAGGGACGCCGGGCGATCGACGTCTTCCACCTCACCCGTGCCGGCGCCAAACTGACGTCGGCCCAGCAAGCTGACATCACCGGTAACCTGCAACGCGTTCTGGAGGGACGCTCATGAAACTCATCAAAGCAATTGTTCGACCCAATAAGGTAGATGACGTCAAAGCGGCGCTCGAAAAGCTCCAGATCTCCGGCATGACCGTGACCGAAGTGCGTGGTCACGGCAAGCAGAAGGGGCATACGGCGATCTATCGCGGCCAGGAATACAATGTCAGCCTGCTGCCGAAGATGGAAGTCGAAGTGGTGGTGCCTGACTCGATGGCCGATGATGCCATCAAGGCCATCATCGAATCGGCGCGCACGGGCGAGATCGGCGACGGCCGCGTGTTCGTGATTCCGGTGCTCGAGAGCTACAAGATCCGCACCGGCGAACGCGAAGCCTAAACGTTTCGACGCTGGAAATTCGACGACAGGACGTCAGCACCCGCACGTTGCACGGCTGACCGGGGCAGAAGTTCGGAGGCTCGTCCGCTTTCTCCGACTTCTGACTTCGACGGTCAGGGGCACCGGCCAGATGGTTGGGGACCGAGCGTGTCGGGGCGGCGTGCCTGGCGGCGGACTTCGGCGCGGGACGGCTCAGCGGGCGGCTGGCGGCTTGAGGTCCTTCACGATGAAGAGCTTCTCGCCGGGCTGCATGAGTCCGAGTTCCCCGCGCGCCAGTTCCTCGATTGCCGTGGGGTCGTTCAGCAGTCGCGCCTTTTGCTCGCGCAACCGCTCGTTCTCCGCCTTCTCCTGTTCGAGCGCGGCCGTTGTGGCTTTGTACTGTTCGCGTGCCTGCAGCATCGCCAGCAGCCCGCGATCGCCGACAATGGCATCGACGATGACCGCCAGCGACAGCAACACCACCGCCCACCGGGCAATCGGCTTGCCTCGCGAGAGTCGACGGCCAGGCGCACGCCGCTTCAGCGTCGCTGGTGTGTCTGGAGTGGGCACTCGCCAAGAACAGTACAACAACCGGCGCGCGTGTACAAGGCCGAATCTGTCGTGTCGACGAGGTGCCGGCCATGACTGACGCCGTTCTCGTCCTCACCACCGTTCCATCGCCAGACATCGGCACGGCGCTGGCTCGTGCGCTCGTGCAGGCACGCCTGGCGGCCTGCGTGAATGTGCTGCCGCCGATGACATCAATCTACCGCTGGCAGGGCGACCTGCAGCACGACTCGGAGTGCCAGGTGGTCATCAAGACCGTGCGGTCGCGCCTCGACGCGGTGCGCGCCTTGGTCAGGGCGTCGCACCCGTACGAACTGCCCGAGTTCGTGGTGGTGCCGGTTGAAACCGGTGAGGCCGCCTACCTCGCGTGGATGGCGGCCGAAGCCTCAGGGGAGCCGGGCTGACGCACCGGGAGGACGGCAGGGCGGTATGACACAATGACGCCTTTATGCCGATCGTTGATTTCATTCTCCATAGCGACAAGCGCCTGCTCGAGTTCGTCGGGACTTACGGTGTCTGGGTCTACGGCCTGCTCTTCCTGATTGTTTTCGCGGAAACCGGCTTCGTCGTCACCCCCTTCCTCCCTGGCGACTCGCTGCTGTTCGCGACCGGTGCGCTCTGCGCCGTCGGCGCCATGAACGCCGCAATCTGCTTCGGCCTGCTGGCGTGTGCGGCCTTTGCCGGCAATGCGGTGAACTACGCCGTCGGTCGCTACGTGGGCCCACGCATCTTCAGCGCGTCCGACCAGCAGGGCCTCTGGCACCGGCTGTTGAACCGCGAGTATCTGCAGCGCGGCCATGCCTTCTTCGAGCAGTACGGCGGGAAGGCGGTCATCCTGGGACGGTTCGTGCCGATTGTGCGGACGTTCGTGCCGTTCGTAGCCGGCGCGGCACGGATGACGCCGACGTCGTTCGCCTTCTACAACCTGGTGGGAGCGGTGGGCTGGGTGGGCATCTGCCTCGGCGCCGGCCTGCTGTTCGGCAACGTGCCGATCGTGAAGGACAACTTCTCGCTCGTCACCATCGGCATCGTCGGCGTCTCGCTGCTGCCGGCCGTGGTCGAACTGGTTCGCCACCGGCGCGCGCACTAGCGGGGCATTCGTAGGGTCCGGCTTCAGCCGGACCTCCACGTCGTCCGGCTGAAGCCGGACCCTACGTACCGTTACACCAGTGCGAGCGCCTGCGTGAGGTCGTCCTTCAGGTCGTCGAGGTCTTCGAGGCCTGCCGAGATGCGGACCAGGCCGTCGGTGATGCCGAGCGCGTTGCGGTGCTCCACCGGCACCGACGCGTGCGTCATCGTCGCCGGGTGCGAGATGAGCGACTCCACGCCGCCCAGGCTCTCGGCCAGCGCCAGCAACCGGACACTCTTGAGCAGCGTCGCGGCAGCGTCGCGCGACCCGAGGTCGAACGACAGCATCCCGCCAAACCCCTTCATCTGCCGCGCCGCCAGGTCGTGCTGCGGATGCGACGCCAGCCCAGGATAGTAGACCTTGCGCACCTTCGGGTGTGCCTCGAGGAAATGCGCCAGCGCCAGACCAGTGGCGCAGTGCTGCGCCATGCGCAGCGGCAGCGTCTTGGTGCCGCGCAACACCAGGAACGAGTCGAAGGGGCTCAGGATGGCACCCGCCGCGTTCTGGTAGAAGCGCAGCCACTCCACGTCCTCGTCGCGGGTGGCGACGACGACGCCGCCGATGCTGTCGCTGTGGCCGTTCAGGTACTTCGTGGTGCTGTGCGTGACGAGGTCGGCCCCGAAGGCGATCGGCTGCTGGATGACCGGGCTTGCGAAGGTATTGTCCACCACGAACCGCGCGTCGTGGGCATGCGCCAGATCGGCAGCCTTCGCCAGGTCGGTGATGCGCATCACCGGGTTACTCGGTGTCTCGATGAACAGCATCTTCGTCGCTGGCGTGAAGGCCCGCGCCGTCGCGTCGAGATCGCCGGTGTCGACATAGCTGAACGACAGCTCGTACCGCGTCAGCACCTTGTCGAACAGGCGGAATGTGCCGCCGTAGACGTTGTTCGACACGATGACGTGGTCGCCGCTTTTCAGCATCGACGTGATGGCGTTGATGGCGGCCATGCCCGAGGCAAAGGCGAACGCCGCCGCGCCGCCCTCGATCGCGGCCAGATTCCCTTCGAGTGCCGCCCGTGTCGGGTTCTGCGTGCGGGCGTACTCGTAACCCTTGTGCTTGCCCAGTTCCTCCTGGACGTAGGTGGAGGTCTGGAAGATCGGCGTGATGATGGCGCCGGTGGACGGGTCGGGCTCCTGTCCGGCGTGCAGACAGACCGTTGAGAAGCGGGCGGTACCAGGGAGTTTCACAGCGATCTCACCTTACATGGACTAATATCGCCAAGTCCACGCTCCTATGAAGCACGCGCTGCTCCGCACGCTGCCCGGACGCGCGATCCTGATCGGCGCCGCGGTCAAGCTGGTCGTCTTCGCGCTCACGCTGGTGACCCAGCCGCCGGGCATCCTCCGCCTGCTCGACACGGCGGCGTCCGTCGCGCTGGTCGCTGGCGGCGCGTATTTCCTCGCCCGCGGCATGGCGCTGGCACAGAGACGGCTGCTCTGGCGCGTCCGCCGCAAGCTGATCATTTCGTACATCTTCATCGGCTTCGTGCCGGTGATTCTCATCGTCGCGTTCTTCCTGCTCGGCGGGCTGCTGCTGTTCTCGAACTTCAGCTCGTACCTGCTGCAGACACGGCTGCAAACACTCACGGCGCAGGCGCGCGCCATCGCCTCCACCACGGCGGTCGAGATCCAGCGCGCCGGCGGGCGTGGGGTGGTGTCGATTGCCGCGCGTCGTCAGGCGTCGGCCGCGACGGAGTTCCCTGGCGCCTCGATTGCGGTGGTGCCCATGGAACGGCCATGCGAAAGCACCGACGTGCCGCCGGCGCCAGCCGAGGCGCCACGTCCGACGGTCACGGCCGGACCGTGGGCCCACGTCGAGCCGCCGCGCCAACTGCCGACCTGGGTGAACTGCAGCGGCTTCCAGGGATTGCTCGCCTATGCGAATCTCGACGAGCCGATCCCGGCGCGGGCCGCCTCGGAACTCGTCGTGGACGGCCAGCCGGTGGGGCGTGACGTCGACCTCGTCGCGCGCGCCATCGTCATGCCCGACAACGCGACGCCGACCTATGCCGTCGTCGTCGACCTGCTTGTCAACGACCCGATTCGTGACGAGCTGCGGTCCGAGACCGGCGTCGAACTGGCAACGGTGCGGACAATGCGCGACAGCGCGCCGATCCTGCGGGCGCGGCGGCCGGTGGCGGGGCACACCGCCTCGGACTCGATGACGTCGTTGCCCGGCGTATCGGCCAGCTTCCCCGAAGTGGTCGACTGGGCCACGGGCGAGACGCGCAGCGGCACCGTCGTGGCGCGCATGCAGCTGAGCATTGCCGAGATGTACGCGCGTATGGCGGCGGCGCAGGGCGCGATTGGGCAGGGGCTGCTCATCGTGCTGCTGGCCATCGGCGTGCTGTTCCTCATCATCGAAGCGATTGCGCTCGCCGCCGGCCTGGCGCTGGCGCGCTCGATCACCGGATCGGTGCACGAACTGTTCACGGGCACCGAGAAGGTCCGGCTCGGCGACTTCGGCCACAAGATCGCTATCCGCGCCCGCGACCAACTGGGCGAACTGGCGGCGTCGTTCAACTCGATGACGGCCAGCATTGAAGACCTGCTGCGCGTCGAGCGCGAGAAGAAGCGGCTCGAGGACGAACTGCGGATTGCCCACGACATCCAGATGTCGCTGCTACCGCAGGGGCCGCTCGGCTTCCCCGGCGTGTCGGTGACCAGCGTCTGCGTCCCGGCGCGCGAGGTGGGCGGCGACTACTTCGACATCCTGCCGCTCGACGACCATCGTGTCGGCGTGCTCATCGCCGATGTGTCGGGCAAGGGCACGTCAGCCGCGCTCTACATGGCCGAGATGAAGGGGCTGATGCTCTCGCTCAGCCGCAATCACTCGTCGCCGCGTGAACTGCTCTGCACGGCGAACCAGATCATTGCCGACCACCTGAACTCGCGCAGCTTCATCACGATGATCTACGCGATTATCGACACGCGCGCGCGCACGCTCACCTACGCCCGCGCCGGTCATACGCCGCTGCTGTGCTGCCCGGGTCCGAACTCGCCGACGCCAGGTCTGCGGCTGCTGGCGCCGGACGGGATGGTGCTTGGCCTCAACCTCGGCGACCACGCCATCTTCGATCGCCTGCTCGTGGAGCAGACGATGCCGATCCACGAAGGTGACATCTTCCTGCTCTACACTGATGGCATCAGCGAGGCGATGAATGCGACCGACGACTGCTTCGGCGAGGAGCGGCTCGGCGCTATCGTCGAGGAGCACGCGCACCTGCCGTCCGACCAGTTGCGCGAGCGCATCCTGCGCGAGATCGCGGCGTTTGTGGGCGACGCGCCGCAGCACGACGACATGACCATGATTCTCCTGCGCATCGACGCGGCCGGCGCGGCATCGCCCCAGCCCGGCGTGATGGCTGAAATGGCGCGCACGTGAGCGACTTTGTCACCATCTTCGCGAGCCGTTCACCGATCGAGGCCGACGTCGTCCGCGGGCTGCTGGAGGCCAACGGCGTCATGTCGATCGTCGCCACCGGCCTGCCGCGGTCGGTCTTTCCGTTCACTGTCAGTGATCTCGGAGAGGTGCGCCTCTCCGTCCACCCGGACGAAGCCGAGGAAGCGAGACGCATCATCGAAGGCCATCGCACCGAACTGCAGACCGGACAGGTGATCCGCCTGCGTGACGAATTCGAGGGGTTGCAGCGCGCCATCGAGTACCGGTTCCGCGACCGCGGCCTGCTCGAGCACGCCATGACCCACACGTCGCGTGCCAACGAGGATGTCAGCGGCGGCGTCGCCGACAACGAGTCGCTCGAGTTCCTCGGCGACGCGGTGCTCGGCTTCGTCATCGCCGACCTGTTGTTCCGCGAGTTTCCCGCCTACAACGAAGGGCAGAAGTCGAAGGTGAAGGCGTCGCTGGTATCGACCACGACGCTCGGCCGCCAGGCCGAACGGCTGTCGCTCGGCGACCACCTGCTCCTGGGGCGTGGCGAGGAGAAAACGGGCGGACGCCGCAAGCTGGCGCTGCTGGCTGACGGCTACGAAGCGCTCATCGCGGCCATCTATCTCGACGGCGGCATCGAGCAGGCGCGTGCCTTCATCGCGCGTGAGTTCGGTGCGCAGTTGGCCGATGTGAAGGAAAGCGGTCTCTCCGGGCAGGACTTCAAGTCGGCGCTGCAGGAGCACCTGCAGGCGTCAGACCGGCCGCTTCCCGAGTACAAGCTCACCGGCACGATGGGACCAGACCACCGCAAGCAGTTCCAGGTAGCCGTGCTCGTGAACGGCGAGCAGTTGGCGGAATCTGTTGGGCCGAGCAAGAAGGAAGCGGAGCAGGAAGCGGCGCGGCAGGCGCTCGGTCGCCTGCGACCGGGCCAGACCCCCTAGCCCTAGTCGATCTCGATGATGCCCCAGGGCTTGCGGTCGTCGTCGATCGGGGCCGCGCCAGCGGCGGCGAGGACGAGCGCCGGTTCCTGGTGCGGCAGTCGCGGCAGCGCGTAGCGGTGCACTTCCCGCGCGAGTTCCTCGTCGGTCGGCGGCACGGCCCGGCAGTGCAGGCGGACCCACACGCGCAGCAGTGGGTCCGCGAAGCTGTAGCGCTTCTGGCGCGCCATCACCAGGTCGACATCCTCCAGCCACGAGAGGTAATCCTTGGTCGAACCTGGCGTCCGCTGCAGCCGCTGGGAGATCTCGGTGAGCGTGAGCCCTTCCTCGTCCGCGAGAATCTCGAGGATCGCCTTGAGCGCGCCGTAGCCACGGGCCCGGTGCAGGCGCAGTTCGTAGCAGAAACTGCAGGCGTCCGCGAGGCGTCCGCCGGGTGCCAGCAGCGCAGCGAGCGCGCTGACCGCATCGTCGCCTCCGGGTGTGCCCGCCGCACGTGTGCGGCGCAGTTCGCCGACCAGCGCGTCCACGTACGAGGGGCGTCCGTCGGCCAGGGCGTGCACGGTGCGCGCGGTGAACTCCGCGTCGGTCCCGCCGGCGAGGTCGAGGATGTCCATCGTGTCCCCGGCCGTCAGCGTGGGGACGTGAATCACTTCGAAGCGGGCCGAGCGGTCGCGGAGCAGGCGCAGGGCGCGCGCCGTGTAGCGGCTCGATAGCACGAAGCGGTTGCCGCTCTCAACGATGCCGTCGGCGAAGTCGAACAGGACGCGCCGCAGGCCAGGGAAGCTCTCGAACGTACGCAGTTCGAGGAATTCATCGAGGAGGAACGTCACCGGTTCGTTCCCGGCCGCCCGTGTCTTGGTGAAGAAGCCGAGGGCGGCGTCGAACGCCGGACGGGCTCCGAGCGGGTCGGCGCCGGATGCGAACGGCGAGGCCGCAGTCAACGCTTTCAGGAAGCGTTCAGGCGTCGTCGCCGTGTGCTCGATGTCGAGATACTGCGAGGTCGAACGGCCGATGCGCTCGCGCAACTGGTGCATCAGCGTCGTGCGGCCGGAGCCGCAGCCGCCGAGCAGCACGGGAATACGCGAGGGCGTCGCGTCGAGTGCGGCAGCGATCCGGCGAGTGAGTGTGGAGCGGGGCGTCAACATGCGCGTACTGGGTGATTCAGAAAGAATAGAACCTTAAAAAACGGTGCTTGGTATTGTCAATCGAAAAGCCCAAATGTTTTGTCCTTGACGGCAGACGCGTGCGGGCTCTCTCCACCTCGAGACCGCACGATGCGCGGGTTCTCTTTCCCTTGCGCACGAGGGCGGCGTCAGAACTTGAGGATTGCAGGGTAGAATCGTAGTCCTGATTATGAATCTCGCTGTGCTTGGGGCCCAGTGGGGCGACGAAGGCAAAGGCAAAATCGTCGACCTGCTCACTCCCCGTTTCGATATCGTTGCGCGGTACCAGGGCGGACACAATGCAGGCCATACCGTCTACGTCAATGGGACGAAGTTCGTCCTTCGTCTGATCCCCTCGGGGATCCTGCATCCCGGCGTCGTCTGCCTCATCGGCAACGGCGTGGTGGTCGATCCGACTGCGCTGTTCGCGGAAGTCGACGAGCTCGCCAGAAACGGCATCAACGTCGAGGGGCGGCTGTTCGTCAGCGACAAGGCGCATCTCATCCTGCCGTACCACCGCGACCTCGACCTGCTGTCGGAAGCGCGTCGTGGTGAACGGAAGATCGGCACGACGTCGCGCGGGATTGGACCCGCGTACGAAGACAAGATTGCGCGCCGCGGCATCCGTGTCGGCGACCTCGCCGACCCGAAGGGGCTCGAGCAGAGCGTGCGCGACAACGTCAGCGCCCGCAACCGTCTCGTGCACGACACGACGATGGAGTGGGAAGCGGTGCTGGCGCAGACCATTGAGATCGGTGCGCGTCTCATGCCGATGGTGCGCGACGTCTCGTTGATGCTCGCTGAGGCCTTCGCAGCCGGCAAGGCGGTGCTCTTCGAAGGCGCCCAGGGCACCCTGCTCGACATCGACCACGGTACCTACCCCTACGTCACCTCCTCGAACGCCTCGATCGGCGGCGTCTGCACCGGCCTCGGCGTTGGGCCGCGCGCCATCGGCGGAGTCATGGGTGTGGTGAAGGCCTACGCGACGCGCGTCGGCGAGGGGCCAATGCCCAGTGAACTGCACGACGCGATGGGCAAGCGGCTGCGCGACACCGGCAACGAATACGGCGCCGTCACTGGCCGCCCGCGACGCTGCGGCTGGTACGACGCGGTGGCCATGCGTTACGCCGCCCGCATCAACGGGCTCGACATCCTCGCGCTCACCAAGATGGACGTGCTCGACGGCCTGGACGAGATCAAGATCTGCACGTCCTACCGCTGCGGCGATCGCACCATCACCGACTTTCCCTCGGACAGCGGCGTACTGGCCACCTGCGAGCCGGTGTACGAGTCGATTGTCGGGTGGACGGAGCCGACGAAGGGCGTGCGCCGCTTTGCGGACCTGCCCGAGAACGCGAAGCGCTACATCAAGCGCCTCGAAGAGGTCTCAGGCGTTCCTGTGGCGCTCGTCTCGACCGGGTCCGATCGCTACGACACCATCCTGCGCGACGACGTCCTCGCCGCGCGCCTGCCCGGATTCAAACTCGAAGTCTGATCGCGCCCTCGCACGCCGCACCGGCTCGTCGGACCCGGTGCGCGTGGCGAGGTCCGGCGTCCCGAATCAGTCCCGCTTGTGGCGGCGGATATAGGCGTCGACCGCCCTGACGTCGGGTTCGATGAAATCGAGCCCGACGCGGTAGTGCGGGCTCTGGCCCGTCGGAATCTCGAACGACGCCCACACCACCGTGGCACTGCCACGAATGTTCGTGTCGTCGTCGACGATGGCCACGCGGACGCGCTGGTTGGGCTTCAGGATGGAGGCGGTGACGATCTGCGCGCCAAGCGTCGACAGGTCGATGATGGCACCGCGGCTGCCGTCGACCAGGATGTCGCGGGCGCCGGCGATGCGGAAGCGCGGCGCGCGCCGGGTACCGCGATAGTCGAGTTCGGCTGGCACCACCTGCGGCTGCGCGGCGGCGGCCGTCGTCGCCACCTGGCTGCCGTGTGGACGCGGGGCGGTCTGCTGCGCGGCAGTCGGTGCGACATCGGCGGCGCCGTCGTGCGACAGCACCTGAATCTGCGTGTCGACGAGCGACGGGTCGGCCTTGATGCGGTTGATCAGCGCGGCGCCGCGCGGCGTCGACGCGAACTTCTTCTCGAGGACCACGAGCCCTGGACGCCGGGTCGTGATCGTCTCGAGAGCGCGGAGCGCCTCGGCGTCGGTGAAGGCCTGCAGGTCGCGGACGTTGGTCGCCAGGCGCGACTTCATCGCGGGCAGCAGGTCGGTCGCTGCAATGAGGACGGCGTGCTCGGTCACGGGTGTGTCAGAAAATGCGGGCGTCCTGCAGCGGCCACCACCGCACCTTGACCTTGCCGACGATGTACTTCTTCGGCACTTGTCCCCAGTGGCGGCTGTCGGAGCTGTTGTTACGGTGGTCGCCCATCACGAAGTAGTAACCCTGCTGGATGACCGTCGGGCCCCAATCGTCGTGGCTGCGGAACTCCTCTGCCACATAGTCGTCGTGCAGCGGAATGTCGTTCACATACACGCGACCGTCGACGATACGCACGACATCACCTTCGCTGGCGATGACCCGCTTCACGAACATCTTGTCCGGGTTGAGCGGGTAGTAGAGCATCACGATGTCGCCGGGCCGTGGGTCGCCGAGTTCGTAGACGAGCTTGTTGACGATCAGGCGGTCGTGATCTTCCAGCGTCGGCGCCATGCTGAGTCCATCGACGCGCGCCACCTGGAAGCCGAACGTCACGATGAGCGTGGCGTAGACGGCGGCCGAGAACAGGGTCTGCACGCCGGCCGACACTTCCGCGGCGACGCGGCGCCAGAGGCTCGCGCGCACCACTGGGGGGGGAATGACGGCTGGAGCGGCGGCCTGCGCGAGAACTGCAGCGGGCTTGGTGCTACCCTCGGGGGACAGCCGTACGGTGTCGTCCTGTTCTGCGGCCAGCGACGCGACGAGGTCGGTTCGAACGTCGGGCAATCCATCGACAGGCTTTGCCGCAACCTGCGGCTCGACGGCGTGCTCGTCGCGCGCAGTGAGGTCGGTTTGCTGGGCTGTGTGCAGGGAGTCGTCCATGCGTGGGAGTCAGAATAGCACTACTACGCGTGGCATCACTGTTGCTCACATCAGCTGCACGGAATGAGGAGAGACATGGTCAAGAAACTTGTGGTGATGAGCGGCCTCGTCCTGTCGGGGCTTGCGGGTGGGTTGCTGCTGCACGCGCAGGAGCCGTCGACGGTCGTGCTGAAGAGCGGCGAGCGGATCAGTTGTGAGCTGATCGACATGAACGCATCCGGCTTCGCCGTGCGCGTCAACGGCCGGGACCGGAACATCGGCGTCGGCGACGTGTCGGCGGTGGAGTTTGCCGTCGGGCCGATTCCGGCCGACGCGCAGAACCGGATCAACGCCGGTCAGCCGGTGGTCGTCATGAAGAACGGGCAGGTGCTGGAAGGCCGTCTGTCCGATGTGGGCGGTACACGCCCGCTGCGTCTGACCTTCGACACGCCGAGCGGCCAGCGCGACCTCAGTTCCCACGACGTCGCGCAGATTCACCTGACTCGCGGCGCGTCGGCCACCCAGGCCGAGGTGACGAAGACCCAGGCGCCGCAGGCTCCGGCGGCGGGAGCGCGGACCATTCAGGTGCCGGCCAACCAGCTCTGGACCGATACGGGCATCACGGTGCTGCGTGGCGAGAGCCTGCAGTTCCAGTCGTCCGGCGACATCATGATCTCGCCCACCCAGAGTTCCGGCCTGGGCGGATCCCCGGCTCCTGCGGGTGGCCCGCTGCCGGTCGGCAGCGCTGGTCCGGGCGCGTTGATTGCGCGTGTGGGTAACGGCGCACCGTTCCTGCTGTCGAATAATCCCTCGCCGATGCCCATGCCGGCGGCCGGACGGCTGATGCTCGGTGTGAACGACAACGACCACACCGACAACTCCGGCGCCTTCACGGTGTCGATCTCGCGGCTCGGCGGCGGCAGCCGCCGCTAGACACGCACCTGTCACGGCCCCGCGAACACACAGTTCGCGGGGCCTGGCCGACCTGACCAGCCTCCGCCAAGGCTACGGCGGTCCGCCGAAGCAGGGCGACGGCGGAAGGTCGGCAGCTACATCGCGTCGTTCAACCCGGCCATTCACGGTGTCTAGCGCTTCAGGGCCTCGATGAACTGGCGCGTGATGCCCGGCAGCTGCACCCGACCGTCGAGCAGGATCTGTTTCGCCGTGATCCCCTTGCCGTAGAGGTCGGCGTTGTCGTCGCGGTCCTCGCGGATGACGCCGCCCGACAGGTTGATGCCGGCGAAGATCCCCTGCGTGCGTGAGTAGGAGAGGATCTCGGCGCGCAACTGCAGGTCTGTGGCGGCACGCGCATCGCGGCCGACCGGTCCGGCGGCAATCGACGCTTCTGCGCCGAGCGACACGCGGTTCCGCAGCAGCTGCTCGACCCCCTTATCGTTCATCACCAGCAGGACCAGGTCGACGGTCTGGGCGCCGAACTGCAGCCCCCAGCTCCCCTTGCCGATCCGCATGAAGACCGGCGGACTCCAGACGCCGTTGTTCCGGCAGCTCATCAAGCCCTTGCCGTACTCGCCGCCGAAGATGAACGCGGCCTTCTTCAGGCTCGGCACCACCATCACGCACGAGGCCTTCTCCCACAGGTCGAGCGGCACGTCCTGATCGGGCGCCGTGTGCAGCTCGCGCAGGACGGTGGCGGCGTCTTCAATCCGTTTGGTCTCGCTCGTCGAGAGCGCGGCGGAGATCGGGGCGGTGGCAAGTGCGCCTAGCAGCAGGGCGGCCATCAATCGTCGCATCGTGTTGTCCTCCTCGGACGTCGCTAGGAGCGCTCTTCCCAGACGCGCGCCAGGTTGACGATCACTTCGACCGCCTTCTCCATGTCCTGCACCGACACCCACTCGAGCCGCGAGTGGAAGTTGTGTTCGCCGGCGAAGATGTTCGGCGTCGGCAGGCCCATGAATGACAGGCGCGAGCCGTCGGTGCCGCCACGGATGGAGCGGCGCCGCACCTCGAGGCCTGACCGGCGCACGGCCTCTTCGGCGTACTCGGCGATCTTCGGCATCGTGTCGAGCACCTGCTTCATGTTGCGGTACTGCTCGACGACCGTGAACGCCATGCGTGAGCCCGGGTGGCGATGCGTCGCTTGCAGCGCCAGCGCCTCGAGCATGCGCTCCTTCTCTTCGAGCCCGTAGGTGTCGAAGTCGCGCACGATGAGCTTCACCGTGGTCTTCTCCACGGACGCCTGCACCACGTTCGGGTGGACGAAGCCCTCCATGCCCTCGGTGGTTTCCGGCGACAGCGTGTGCTGCGGCAGGCTCTCGATGAACGTCGCCGCCACCTTGATGGCGTTCACCATCGTCCCCTTGGCGTAGCCGGGGTGGGTGTTGAAGCCGTGGAAGGTGATGGCGACGCCGTCGGCCGAGAAACTCTCGATTTCCACCTCGCCGCGCAGGCCGCCGTCCATGGTGTAGGCGCACATCGCGCCGAACGTCTGTACGTCGAAGTGCTCGGTGCCGCGCCCCACTTCCTCGTCGGGCGTGAAGCCGATGCGCACCGCACCATGCGGAATCTCGGGATGCTGCATGAGGTATTCGGCGGCCGTCACGATCTCGGCGACACCGGCCTTATTGTCGGCGCCGAGCAGCGTCGTGCCAGAGGCGGTGACGATGTCGTGGCCAACCTGCTCGACGAGCGCGGGGATGTCGGTCTTGCGCAGCACGGCGTCGGGCGCATCCGGAAGGACGATATCGCGGCCGTCCCAGGCGCGGTGGACGATCGGCTTCACGCCATCGCCCGGCATCTCGGGTGACGTATCCACGTGGGCGATGAACCCGATGACCGGCACACCGGCCTTCGCGGTCGTCGCCGGGATGGTGGCCATCACGTAGCCCCACTCATCGATGGCGGCATCCGCGAGGCCGATAGCGCGGAGTTCGTCCACCAGTGCCCGCAGCAGCACGAGCTGTTTCGCACTGCTGGGATAGGAGGTCGAGTCGTCGTCAGCCTGAGTGTCGTACTGGACGTAGCGGATGAATCGTTCGAGGACGGCAGACATAGCTCAATGCTAAACGCGAATTGCTGATTGCTGATTGCTGATTGGAAATGCCTGCCGCCTGCCGGCCATCGCCTATTCGAACGTCGCGACGATCGGGGCGTGGTCGCTGGTGCCGAACTCGCGCGAGACGGGGCAGGCGACGGCGCGGCTGCCGAGAGCCTGGCTGGCGAGAATGTAGTCGATGCGCCAGCCGATGTTCCGCTCGCGCATTTGCCGCCATGGTGCCCACCAGGTGAACAGGGCGTCGTTCTCCGGTTCGAGCGCACGCCCGACGTCCACCAGGCCGCGGCCGATGATCCGCTCGAGGATGACCCGCTCTTCTGGCAACTGGCCGATGGCGCGCGGCTTCCGTTCCTTCGGATGGACGTCGATGTCGGTGCGCGCAATATTGAGGTCGCCGCACAGTACGGCGGTGCGCCCGGCGGTCTGCAGCGTTTCGGCATAGCTGTCCAGCGCGTCGAGGAAGCGGACCTTGGCGGGGAAGTCCTTGCCGCCGTTCGGCACGTAGATCGACGACACAGTCAGCCCTGAGGCCAGGTCAGCCTGGACGATGCGGTGTTCGAAGTCGAAGGTGGGGTGGGAGAACTGCGGACGTTCAGGCGAGAGCACCTTGCTGACGTGCAGGCCGACGCCCGAGTAGCCCTTGCCGCCGTGCCAGTAGCACCAGTAGCCCTCCATCTCGCAGAGTTCCGTCGGAACCTGATCGGGGGTGGCTTTGATTTCCTGGAGGCAGATGACGTCCGGGCGATCACGTTCGACCCACTCGACGACCTGGGCGTGACGCGCGCGGATGCCGTTGACGTTCCAGGTGGCGATCTTCACGGTAGGCTGAAAGAGCAGGGGACGATTTCAGATTGCGACTGGAATCTGTGGGATTCCAATCAGCAATCCGAAATCTGCAAGGTCTAGAACTTGGCGTGCGCGGCCTGACGCTCAGCGGCCGGGACGGCCATGATGTCGGCGTGCGCGGCGACGTGGCCCTTGACCAGCGCCTCGGCCTTCGCGATCGAGTCGGCGTCGCCGTTGCGGTAGATGGCGTTCGCTTCGATGAGGTCCTTCTGGTGCGACGGGGTGGCGTCGACGCTCTCGTAGATCGCGGCCACGGGGCACGCCGGCACGCAAGCGCCACAATCGATGCACTCTTCCGGATGGATATAGAGCATCGTCGCCGTGGCGAACTCGGGTTCGTCCTTACGCGGATGAATGCAGTCGACAGGGCAGACGTCGACGCAGGCGGTGTCCTTGGTCTCGATACACGGGTCGGTGATGATGAACGGCATGCTCGCGAAATCTCCGTCGGGGTGTCCGGACGCCTGGTCAGGAGGCCGGTGGCCCGCAGCGGGGCCAGAACCGTGAAATTATACCCCGCGCCTCAGCTCGCCGACAAAACATCGTGTCGTGAGCGGCCCAGGCACGGCCCGTCCGTCGTCAGCGGTTTATACTCGCCAGCATGGCTGACACTCCAGAACAGACCGAGAAGCGCCGTGGGCCAGAGCCTCCAGACCTGGCCGAAAAAGGCGGCAACAAGGCCGGCGTGCCCCAGCGCTCGAACAATCGCCTGTTCATGCAGCTGCTCGTGTTCGGCGCCTGCCAGGACGCGCGCCCGCTGGCGCATGCGCTTGAGGCCTCCGGCATCACCGGCGTCCTCTATGAGGATGTGAACGACCCATATGGCGTCGGGCTCCTCACGGTGACGCAGGACCCCAACGAGTTCGTCGACCGCCTGCGCCGGCTGCTGAACGTCGAGCCGTTCGCCTCGCTCGAACAGAAGCACGAATACACCATGCTTGGCCGCACGTACTCCATTGGCTACGAGCCCGACCTGGACGAGACGCTGCTGAACCGTCCGCGCCGCACGGTGCTGACCAAGGATTGGCGTTGGGCGGTGTGGTACCCGCTGCGCCGCAGCGGCAAGTTCGCCAACCTGCCCGATCAGGAACAGCGCGTCATCCTCTCCGAGCACGGCACCATCGGCATGGCGTTCGGCGCCGGCGACTACGCGCACGACGTCCGTCTGGCGTGCCATGGGCTCGACAAGCACGACAACGACTTCGTCGTCGGTCTCATCGGACCGGAACTGTTTCCGCTGTCGGCCGTCGTGCAGACGATGCGGAAGACGCAGCAGACGTCGCTGTACTTGGAGCGACTCGGCCCGTTCTTCGTCGGTCGCGCCGTCTGGCAGAGCGCGCTGTAACACGTTCACCGCGGACGACACGGCGTTGAAAGAGGCGTCGCGGGGCATCACGACCCCATGACGCTCCGTGTCCTCTGCGTCCTCAGCGGTAAGGGCTGGTGTCAGCGGCTCAGATCGGCGGTCGCCGCGAAGGTTGGCGGCCGCCGGTGCCGCGTCGCCTGCTCGTAGGCGTAGGCGAGCGTGACCAAGGTCGCCTCACTCCACGCTCGGCCGAAGAAGGAAATCCCCACCGGCAGGCCGTGATCGAATCCCATCGGCACGGTGATGTGCGGATAGCCTGCCACCGACGTCACGGTTGAGGGACCTTGGATGGTGGCGGTGCCGCTGTCGCCGTTCACAAGATCAATGAGCCACGCCGGACCGCCGGTCGGTGCAACCAGCGCATCGAGCCGGTGCTCGGTCATCACGGCGTCGATCCCTTCCGTGGCGGCCAGCCGACGGTTCTTCGCCAGCGCCTGCGTGTAGGCCGCATCGGTGAGCGGACCCTTCGCGTTGGCCTGCAGCACCAACTCCTGCCCGAAGTACGGCAGTTCGGTGGCGGCGTGCGCCGTGTTGTAGGCGATGAGGTCGGCGAGGGTGTGGAGCGGGGCGCCGGCCCCCCACCACTCGAAGAATGTCGGGATGTCGGCCTTGAACTCGTAGAGCAGTACCTCGAACTCGCTGTCGTCGAACTGCCCGAGGGTGGGGATGTTTGCCGGGTCGACGATTGTCGCGCCCTGTTTCCGCAGTACCTCGATGGCGGCGTTCGCGAGGGCGTCCGTCGCGGCGTGCGAGCCGAACAGCCGGTTGCGGACGATGCCGATGCGCGCGCCGCGGAGTCCGTTCGGATCCAGTGCCTGCGTGTAGTCGGCTTGCCGCCTCGCAGCGGTGATTGTGACGGCGTCCGATGGATCGGGCGCAGCCAGCACGGTAAGCAGCGCAGCGAGGTCGGCGACACTGCGCGCCATCGCGCCGGCGGTGTCCTGACTATGGGCGATCGGGACGATGCCGGTGCGGCTGATCAGGCCAAGCGTCGGTTTCATGCCGACGAGCCCGTTGGCATTCGACGGCGACACGATGGAGCCGTCGGTCTCGGTACCGACACCGATGGCAGCGAGACTGGCGGCGATGGCCGCGCCAGTGCCGGAACTGGAGCCTGACGGGTTGCGGTCGAGCGCATACGGGTTCTTCGTCTGGCCGCCGCGGGCGCTCCAGCCGCTGGTCGAGCGGGTCGAGCGGAAGTTGGCCCACTCGCTCAGGTTGGTCTTGCCGAGCAGCACCGCCCCGGCGTCGCGCAAGCGAGTCACGATGAACGCATCGCGCGGCGCCCGCGCCTCTGCCAGCGCCAGCGAGCCGGCGGATGTGCGCATGGTATCGCCGGTGGCGATGTTGTCCTTGATCAGCACCGGAATGCCGTGGAGCGGACCGCGCACACGCCCGGCCTTGCGCTCGGCGTCCATGCGATCCGCGATGCTGCGCGCGTCGGGATTCAGCTCGATGATGCTGCGCAGCGCCGGACCGGTGCGGTCCACCGCCGCGATTCGCGTCAGGTACTGTTCGACGAGCGCCCGCGACGTCGTCGCGCCGGAGGTCATGCGCCGCTGCAACTCGGCGACGCCAACGTCTTCCAGCGCGAACGGACGCGCCGGCGGCTGCGATCGCAGCGTGGCCCCGCCGCCGACGGCGGCTGCCAGCGTGAGCAACAGCCGGCCGAGACGTGCGCCGCGAGGGAACAGAGCCATCTCACTCCACCTTTCCCAGCCAGGCCATCAGGGCCTGACGATCCGCGAGGTGCACCAGCAACAGATCCGAGGCGCGCACCGCTTCCGTCAGCAGCGCGCGATCGAGCGTACGCTCTGCAGCGAAACAGGCGCGTGCGCACTCGACACGGAGCACCGTAAGAGTTGTGTAGAGCTCGGCGACCTGCGTGCGGATCCCGCGCGATTGGTATGCCGTCCACGACGCGAAGGCTGTGGCGCCGAGGTAGCGGTTCACGCGCCGTGCATGTGCGCGCCAGACTGGCTTGACCCACTGCGCGTCGGCACCGGCGATGTCGGCCGGAAGCGCCGGACACTCGAGCCCAGGCGGCACGGTCGCGCACACAGTGGCCCAGGCCTCGGACTGCGTGAACGGGACGTAGCGCGCATCAACGTCGGCACTGGCATCGAGTGACGCGTCCTCGAGTTGGCCCTCGACCCACTCGGGCAGCGGCGCCGCCTCGACCGTCCAGCGACGGAGCCGCTCGGCTGTTGCGGCCGCTCGGTGCAGTGCGACGAGTGGATCCGCGTCGGACCGGCCGATCGTCTCGACGAGGTAGCGCTCCCACCGGGCAAAGCTCGGCGCGTCGAACAGCACGTCGGGCCGGAGCGACGGCGGCCACTCGCCCGTGGCGTCGAGTCCCTCGTAGCTGCGCGCTGGCGGGAAGGCTGCGGGCGACGTCACCACCGTCAGCGGTTCGGTGCCGTCGAGCAGCAGCGCAGCGGCAGTGGGGCAGTAGTGTGAGAGGGCGACGCTGGTGCCGCGGGCGTCGAGCAGCGCGCGTCGCGGGAACTGCTGGCACGACTCGGGGAGCAACGTGTGGCCGTGATCGCGATGGATGCGGCAGAGGCCGGAGGGGCGGTCGTACTCCGGGCAGGCACCGGTGTCGTCGGGCAGCAGCCAGTCGGTGCGGACGAGCGGCCACGTGCGCGCCTCGACCGGAATGCTCCAGCCCTCCGTGCAGCAGGCGCCCGCGTGCCGGCAGGCATACGCGGCGTGTGCGTTGAGCGAGAAGACCTGAACCTCGTCCACGGCGGATACGCCCTCAGTGCGGCGCGACGAGCGCCTGGGCGATGAACGCTTCGATGTCGGCCGCCGGACGGGCGCCGGTTGTGCGGGACACCTCGCGCCCCTTCGAGAACAGTGCCATCGTCGGAATGGAGCGAATGGTATAACGCTGGCCGAGGTCACTCAGCGCGTCGGTGTTCACCTTCACCACGAGGTAGCGTCCATCGGCGCGTGTCGCCACCTTCTCGAGTTCGGGCGCCACCATGCGGCACGGACCGCACCACGGCGCCCAGTAGTCGACCACCACCGGCACGGCGGAGTGCGCAATCAGCCTGTCGAAGTCGGCCGCGCTCGATACCTCCATCGGCACGGCATCAGCGCGGACCGCTTCCTTGCACTTGCCGCAGCGGGCGGTGTGCCCGAGCGTGTCGAACGCCACGCGGTTGGTCTGGCCGCAGTGCGTGCAGGCGACGAGAATCCCCTTGTCGTCGAGATGGAGTGAGGAAGCCATGGGTGGATCTTACGCCCTGGTCGGAAGGGCGGGTCAGGCAGGTCGGGCGGAACTGACTAGTGCCGCGTCGCGCTGCGACGCGATGTCGGGTGCTGCGACGACTTGGACTTCGCCGCGCGGCGCTTCCTGGGCGCGACTCGCCTGGCTGGCGCTGCAGCCGGCGCCGCGGCGAGGCGGTCGCCGAGCATCGCCACACTCAACGCGTAGGCGTGTGCACAGTTGTATGCGAGCAGCGCGTCGTAGTTGCTGTAGACGAGGAAGTGTCGCGTGCGGCCCGACACGAGTGCGGCCTCGAGGTCGGCCTTTGGCAGCGCCGCACCCATGAGCGTGCGGACGCCGAGCGTCTGCCACTCGGCCAGCGGCATCTGGACGGTCATGTCGCGTGTCGCCTGGCAGGTGCCGGCGCGCCTCGCGACGGCGCCGGCGATCCGGCTCGCCACATCCTTCGACACCGTGACCTCGCGCCCCCAGGGCTGGCCGGCCACCCAGCCGTGTCCCTTCAGGTAGTTCGCAATCGACGCGAACACATCGTCGGGTGTCGTCCAGATGTCGCGGCGGCCGTCGCCGTCGAAGTCTTCCGCGTACTGCAGGTAGCTCGACGGCATGAACTGCGGCTGCCCCATGGCGCCGGCCCATGAGCCCTTGAGGCGCGGCAGGTCGATATCGCCGCGGTTGAGGATCTCGAGTGCGTTGAAGAGTTCGCGGCGGAAGTAAGTGGAGCGACGCGGATCGAAGGCGAGCGTGGCAAGCGCGGCAATCGTCGGACGCACACCGCTGAAGCGGCCGAAGTTCGACTCCATACCCCAGATGCCGCCGATGATGCGCGCCGGCACGCCGTAGGTGGCTTCCACCTTATCGAGCGTCGCCTTGTGCTTCGCCAGCATCTCGCGCCCGGTTCGCACACGTCGCGCCGTCAGTTGCCGGGTGATGTAGGCCTCGATCGAGAGGACCGATTCCGCCTGCGTGCGATCGCGCTCGATCACCACTGGCATCGGCTCTTCGACGCCAGACAGCGCTTCGTCCACCAGTTCCTTGCGGTAGCCGCGCGCCAGCGCTTCACTGCGCACGCCGTCCAGCCACTCCGCAAAGGATGGTCGCGACGCCGAGTCCTGTACTGTGGGCTGCCCGGCAGGCACCGGCTGAGCCGCCTGAGCAGGTTGCGCGGGCGCCGTTACGGGCGTCGGGCCTGACTGCGCGAAGACCGTGGAGATGCCGAGTGCGATGAAGGCCGCGACCAGGAACTGCACGCCGGAAAGTGTACCGCAGCGTTCCGAAGGCAGAACGCAGAAGTCAGCGTTCTGGAACTGGACCGGACCGTTCCGCGGCGCCCATCAAGGGGGTGATGCGCTGCCACTCCCGTAGTCGGTATGTTCGGCGACCAACCCCGCCGCGCTGGCCCCGCTGCGTGTACTTGAATGCAGCGCTGACCGGTGAGCAAGAACCTTCGGGCATTCGTCGCACAAATGTCGAGGATGGCCTGAGCAACGGTCCGGAACTGCAGGGCGCACAGCTGGAACTCGTGGACCACCAAGACGAGTCCACCCTCCTCGGGGCCCTCGACGTCGGAGAGGCCGGCGTTGAAGGCGTCGAGGTTACGCCCGACGTACTCCCGGAACGCGAGCAGATCGGCCAACGCGATGCTAGGCACGCAACGTGGCCAGTATTTGGGTTACCCATTGTTCCCTCTGAACCTGAAGCGTCGGAAGTGGATGGAAGTATCTTCCGGGGCAGCCAGGTTTCGGCACCCCTGTAACGCCTGCTTCTGGGCCCAACGCTCTTAGTGCCTGCTGAATGAGAGGGTCCAAGTCGTCACTTACGCCCCACGCACAAACGATGGGACCTCCGGGCTTCCGGGCCAGGTAGCCCTGCAGCTCTGTTGACCGCGCTGCTGCGAACACAGAATGGGCCGTGCAATGGGCCTGCCCCTCCAACCACCGGTAGCGCTTGATGAAGGTGCCGCTCTTCGACTCACGCAGGTCGGATAGATTGATCACCCGAACGCGGTCCCAACCCGAGTAGTGCATGACCCGCATGACCTGATACTGAGTGGTGTCTGGCACCGTCGGTACAAGACCCGTCGCTGTTTCCCCTCCTCGACGGCGCTCCAATATGGGATCTGCCTCTTCAACCGGTCGGGACGATCCAGGATTCATCATGACGAACACCGCGTCGGGGTGCGCGTGTTCACTGGTTCCAGTCGATGAAATCTCGAGGACGCTTCGGCACGTCACGGGGTCTGAGCCCGTCACTCTGAGCGAGTAGAACTCGCCAACCACTCTGTAGGATTGCTTGAGGGCGCCAGCTGGAACAAAGGCGGTCATTGTTTTCTGTCTGTCAACGTGAGAGCTCACCCGTGAGCGGCCGCGCTACTCCACCCGCGAGTCGGGCGGAGCGACGGTTCGGTGCGTCGTGCTTTGTCCGGATCCGTGACGCCTGGCCGCTGACGCTCGGTTCGCCACCGCCGCTTGCCCACATCGCGATCTCAGCACCGCGTCGCCAATCGCCAGACCGACAACAGAACAGTCCACCGTCGGAACAGTCTCCGAGCGTCCGCGGTCGCGTCATTGTCAGGTTCCGGCGGGGTGCGGTCAAGAGCCGTGTACCGTGTTCTTTGCACGGAGTGGCGACCGCCCAACGCTCGCGCCCATCAGTTCTGATTTCTAAGACCTGACGTCCAACGTCGGAACGCGTCAGTGTGCGGCTGCGGCACCGGGGCCGCTACTGGCGCGTGGCCGCTTCATCAGGAAGACGAGCGGCACCACCACCAGAAAGACGACACCCAGCAGCTGGAACAGGCCGACGAACGAGACAATGGAGGCCTGCCGCATCACCATGCCGTGCAGCGCCGCGTAGGCGCGGCTGGTGGCCGTGGTGATGTCGGCGCCCTGCGCCATGAAGGCGCCGCGCATCTGGTAGAACATCGACTGCGACGTCGGGTCGAGCCCGGTGATGTTCGCGCTGTAGAGCACGCTGGTCGCCTGCGTGTGGCGCGCCAGCAGCGTGCCGGTCACGGCAATGCCGATGCTGCCGCCGATGTTGCGCATCAGGCTGAACAGGCTCGTGGCGTAGCCCATCTTCTCGCGTGGAATGGCATCCATCGCGATCGTCGTGAGCGGCACGAACAGCAGCGAGATGCCAGCACCCTGGATCACCTGCGGCCAGAAGAAGTCCCAGTAGCCGGCGCTCAGGCTCATCTGCGACAGCCACAGCATCGTGCCGCCGCCAACGACGAGTCCGACGATGAGCAGCTTGCGCGCGTCGATGCGGCCGACCATCATTCCGGTGAGCGGCATCATGATGAACGACCCGATCCCGCGCGGCGCGAGGGCAATGCCGGCCTGCAGCGGCGGATAGCCGAGCAGCGTCTGCAGCATGATCGGCAGCAGCACCATGCTGCCGTACATCACGAAGCCGACGACCGTCATCAGGAACACGCCGATGGCGTAGCTCCGCACCTTGAAGACCCGCAGGTCGACGATCGGCTCCTCCGTGGTCAACTCGTGGACGATGAGCGCGACGACACACACCGCGCTGACGACCGCAAGGGCGAGGATGAGGTTCGACGCGAACCAGTCGTCCTGCTGCCCCTTGTCGAGCACATACTGCAGCGCGCCGATACCGACGGCGAGCATGCCGATGCCCCAGTAGTCGATCGACTTGCCGGCGCTACCGCGGAGGTAGGGCGGGTCGAAGATGTAGAGCTGCGTCATCACCAGCGAGGCGATGCCGACCGGAATGTTGATGTAGAAGACCCAACGCCAGCTGTAGGCATCGGTCAGCCAGCCGCCGAGCACCGGCCCGAGGATCGGCGCCACGACGATGCCGAGCCCCCAGAAGCCCATCGCCTTGCCGCGATCCTTCGGAGGGAACGCCTCGAGCAGCACGGCCTGCGACAGCGGCTGCATCACGCCGCCCGTCGCACCCTGGATGATGCGGAACACGATGAGCGACGCAAGGTTCGGCGCCAGCCCGCACAGGAACGACGACGTGGTGAAGCCGACCACCGCGGCCATCATGAGCCGCTTGCGGCCGAACGTGCTGGCCAGCCAGCCGGTCATCGGCAGGATGATTGCGTTGGCGACGAGGTACGACGTCAGCACCCACGTCGCCTCGTCGATGGTGGCCGACAGGTTCCCCGCAATATGCGGCAGCGACACGTTCACCACCGTGGTGTCCAGCACCTCCATGAAGGTGGCGAACATCACCGAGACGGCGATGATCCACGGATTGATTTGGCGTTCGGCAGACAACGGCGCTGGGCCTCGAATCCTGGGGAACCTTACTTGGTGTACACGGTCGCTGTGACCGACATGCCAGGACGCAGCAGTGGTTCGCCGCCCTGGCCGGAGTCGAGCACGATCTTCACCGGCACGCGCTGCACGACCTTCACGAAGTTACCGGTGGCGTTCTCCGGCGGCAGCAGGCTGAAGCGCGCGCCGGTCGCGGCGGCAATGCTGTCGACCTTGCCCTTGAACTGGCGGCCGTCATACGCGTCGACTTTGACGACGACGCGCTGGCCCTGACGCATCTCATTCAGCTGCGTCTCCTTGAAGTTCGCCGTGATCCACACGTCGTCGGTCTGCACCAGCGCCAGCAGCGGTTGGCTTGGCTGAATCACCTGGCCGGGGTTCACGCTCTTCTTCGAGACGACACCCGTGGCCGGCGCCTTGATGACGGTGTACTGCAGGTTCAGCGCGGCCTGCGCCAGCGTCGCCTTCGCCTGTTCGACGCGGGCCTGTGCGGACGAAGCGCGGGCGCGCATCGCCGTCACCTGCTCGGGACCAGTCTGCGCGTTGCGCAACCCGGCGCGGGCCTGCGTCTCGCCCGACTTCGCCTGGACATGCCGGCTCTCGACGACGCGAATCACCGCGTCGGCTTCGGCAATCTGGGCGCGCGCTGTGTCAGTAGCGGCCGCTTGGGCGTCGGCGGCAGCCACCGCCGCGTCGTACTGCTGCTGCGACACTTCGTCCTTCGCCAGCAACCCCTTCAGGCGATCGACGTCGCGACGGGCGCGCGTGGCGTTCGCTTCCACCTCGCGCAGGCGCGACTGCGCGGCATTGAGCCGTGCGCGTGCCGCGTCCACTTCCTTGCTGGCCGTCTCGATCATGCTGCGCGCCTGATCGACGCTGCTCTGTGCCGCGGCGACGCCGCTCTCGGTCGACGTCGAGGTGATCGGCACGTTGCTCTGTGCCGCGATCGCTGCCGCTTCGGCGTCGGCCAGTTCGGCCTTCGCCTTGTCCACCGCCACCTGGTAGTCGCGCGGGTCGAGTTCGAGCAACACCGCGCCAGGTTCGACCTGCTGGTTGTCGCTCGCCGAGACCGTGAGCACCGTGCCGCCGACGCGCGACGCAATCTGCGTCACGTGCGCATCGACCTGCGCATCGTCGGTCGACTCGTGGCCCAGGCTCGTCCACCACCAGAAGCCGGCTCCGGCCAGCAGCAGCACGACGATGCCAAGGATGACGCGGAAGCGCCCTGTGCTCGTGAAGGATTGGGTGTCGATCGAGTCCGCCATTACCTGCCGCCTCCGAGAATCTGGAACGCCATGGCCTCCGCCTCGCCGAGATCGCGGGCGAGCAGCGCCTTGGCGCTGTTGTAGGCGTAGAAAGCCGAGATGTACTGCTCGCTGGATGCCGCCACGGCTTCCAGGGCCTGCACCACTTCGATGTTGCTGGCGACGCCCGCGGCAAAGCGGTCGCGTGCCTGTGTCAGTTGCTGCGCGGCCAGTTCACGCGAGCGCGTCGCCACCGTCATCTGCTCGTCGCTGGCCTGCAACTCGAGAAAGGTGGAGCGCACGCTGAAGTCGATGCCCGACTTCAGGTCGGCCACTTCGGACTGGCGCATGCGCAGGTCGGCGTCGGCCTGCATGATGCGCCCCTTCGTGCGGCCGCCGTTGAAGATGGGGATGTTCACCGAGCCCGACAGCGCATAGGTGGCCTGGGCATCGCTGGGCGAATGGCCGATGGTGCCGTAGTCGGCGTTGACGCGCAGCGACGGCAGCCACTCGCCGATCGCCGCCTTGCGCTCCGACTCCGCCGCGCGCATGCGTTCGATCGCCGCGAGGTAATCCGGACGTGTGCGGTAGGCCCGTTCCAGCGCCGCGTCGATGGTCAGCTGCGGCAGCGGCACGCTGGGCACCGTCGGGTCCATGGTGAACGGCTGTCCGGCCGGCAGGCCGATGACGCGCGCCAGTTGGAGCTTCGTCAGCTCGAACGTGTTGCGCGCCGCGGTGAGCCGGAGACGTTCCGTGCCGAGCTGCACTTCGGACCGCAGCACCTCGATGCCGGCAACGATGCCGGCTTCCTTCAGGCGCGTGGTCTGATTGAACAGCGCCTGCGCCGTCTGCAACTGCGCCTGCGCCGATTCGACGCGGGACTGCGACGCCAGCGCTTCGAGGTAGAGATTGCCGGAGACGAGCACTACGAGGTCACGCGCCGTCTTCACGTTGAGCCGCGCGGCTTCGAGGCGGTGCCCCTCGGCTCTCGACGCGTTGAGCGCGCGGAGATCGAAGACCGGCTGCGACAGCGACACGCGCGCGTCGAAGACGTTGAACGGGCCGACCAGCGACGGGGTGCCGGCCGGAAGCGGGAAGCCGTAGGCGGCCAGGTTCACCGTCTGACGGGTCTCGCCGACGCGGCCGCTGACGTTGGGCAGCAGATCCGACAGCGCCAGCCAGCGCGCGCCCCGGGCGCGGCCGAGGTTCTCCTCGGCATTCAGCAGCCCGAGATTGTGTTCGAGGGCCCGCGTGATGGCGGCGAACAGCGTCAGCGCCACAGGCTGGGCCGTAGCGGTCCCGTCGGGAACGCCGCCCAGAAACGGCGATGTGCCGCCGGGTTGGCTGCGAGTGGCGAGCGGCGTGGACGCTGGCGCCTGCGCGCTCGCGGTCGGAACGGCCGCAACGGAAGCCAGCACCAGGAGCGCGGCCGGCAGAGAGATCTTCACCTCGAATCCTTTCTCGCTGGACGTGATGACGCTCGACGAGAAAGGCGCGGATGAGTGCTGCCGGTCGAGATGGAGACGTCAGGCGCGGCGATTGGCATCAATCGCATCTTCCAAGCGTACTACGCGACAGGCGCGGGCGTCATACGTGTCGGACAAATCATGCAGTGATGGCGCGTAAGGCGGGCATAAGCGTGCGACGATTCTGTCCGTTCGCCGGCAACGGCTCATCCGTTGGACGCTGACGCGCGGCGTCGCGTTGCGCGGCGCTAATCTGTTCGTACTATTGGCGCCCGGCGTCGCCCCCCGTAGGATGAGCCGCGCTTGTCGCCATCGTCGGGCCGGTCGCGTGGACCAGCCCCGCCCATCAACGCATCAGGCACCTGCATGAAGCTTTCGCTGAAGACCGTGGTTGCGGTCTCGCTGCTGCTGCTCACCCTCAACGCCGCCTACATCTGGGCGCTGCCGTCGGCCACGATCATCTACATGGGCAACGTCCTCGCCCATCTGGTCATCGGCATCATCTTCTGTGCGGCCGGGGCGCTGCTGCTGGCGCGCGACGCCGAGTTGCGCGCCCGGCCGCTGGTGCTGCTCGCCTCGGCCGCCATGGCCGCGGCCCTCGCGTTCGGCGCGTACCTGGTCTACACGGGCAATATCCTCGAGCTGCGCTGGGCGCTCAACGCGCACATCGCGGCGTCCATCGTCGGCGTCGTCATGGTCGTGGCGTACGCGTGGGGGCACCGCGCGTCAGGCATTCCTGGTGCACGCGGCTTCTCGGCGGCGATGCAGGCGGCGACGGTGTTCCTGGTGGTGCTGCCGGTGTCGGCCGCCCTGTGGGCGAAGTCGCACCCCAACCCGAACGACCGCATTGTCAATCCGCTGGTGCCGCCGATGAGCATGGCGCAGGAAGGCGGCGGCCCCTCGTCGCCGTTCTTCCCCTCGTCCGCGAAGACGAACGTCGGCGGCGTCATCCCCTCGAACTTCTTCATGGACTCGGCGCTGTGCGGCGAGTGCCACAAGGACGTCTACGAGCAGTGGAAGGGATCGGTGCACCACTTCGCCTCGTTCAATAACCAGTTCTACCGGAAGTCGATCGAGTACATGCAAGACACCGTCGGCACCCAGCCGAGCAAGTGGTGCGCCGGCTGTCACGACCATGCGGTGTTCTTCAACGGCCGCTTCGAGCAGCCGATCAAGGACCAGCTCGACACGCCCGAGGCCCATGCCGGCCTCGCGTGCACCTCGTGCCACTCCATCACCCACGTCGAGGGGACGATGGGGAATGCCGGGTTCACGATCGAATATCCGCCGCTGCATGAACTGGCCACGAGCAAGAACCCGGTGATGCGCCGGCTCGATCGGTTCCTCACCTACCTCAACCCGGAGCCGCATCGCCGCTCGTTCATGAAGCCGTTCATGCGCCAGGACCAGTCCGCGTACTGCTCGGCCTGCCACAAGGTGCACCTCGACGTGCCGGTGAACGACTACCGCTGGTTCCGCGGCTTCAACGACTACGACAACTGGCAGGGGAGCGGCTTCGGTGAAGGCGCTCGCTCGTTCTACTACCCGCCGAAGGGGCAGACCTGCGTCGACTGCCACATGACGCCGGTGAAGTCGGCCGACCCGGGCCGCCATGCTGACGGCACCGTCCACTCGCACCGCTTCGCGGCCGCGAACACCGCCGTGCCGTTCGTCAACCACGACACCGAGCAGCTCGCGCAGACCGAAAAGTTCCTGAAGTCGGGCTTCATCAGCGTCGACATTTTCTCGGTGTCGCCGGTCGACGAGCAGAGCGAGGGGACGCGCATGGTGCGTCGCGTCGGTGATGCGCCGCAGGCCATGTCCGGCTTCGCCGTCGGCGAGGAAGCGGAGCAGCAGCAGCAGGTGACGATCCGCGATGTCGGCCAGGTGGCCGCGCCGATCGACCGGGCGCAGCCGAAGCTGGTGCCCGGGTCAACGGCACGTGTTGACGTGGTGGTGCGCACGCGCCGCATCGGCCACTTCTTCCCCGGCGGCACCGTGGACGCCTTCGACATCTGGCTCGAACTTGAAGGGCGCGATGCCGAGGGCAAGGTCGTCTACTGGAGCGGGCAGGTGGCCGACGAGGGGCGAGGTCCGGTCGAACCCGGCGCGCATTTCTACAAGTCGTATCAGCTCGATGCGAACGGCAACCCGATCAACAAGCGCAACGCCTTCCAGTCGCGCAGCGTGCTCTACGTCCGCCTCATCCCGCCAGGCGCCGCTGACGTGGCGCACTACCGCGTGCGGATCCCGAAGGACGCGAAGGGGCCGATGACCTTCAGCGCGAAGCTGAACTACCGGAAGTTCGCGCACTATTACACGCAGTTCGCCTACGCCGGCCAGCCGGTGAGCGGGCAGGACCCCTCGCTCATCGGCAAGGGGCACAACGACCTCGAGTATTCGTTCGATCCGGCCAACATCCCGAAGAACGTCTCGGGCCAGATCAAGAACGAGATTCCCAACCTGCCGATCATCATCCTCGCCGAAGCGAAGGCGACGATTCCGCTGGGCGACGCGGTGACGCCGACGGTGTGGACGCCCGTGGTGGACAAGAAGGACCGCGAGCGGTGGAACGACTGGGGCATCGGCCTGCTGCTGCAGGGCGACATCAAAGCCGCCGAGTATGCGTTCAAGCAGGTCACCGTAGCCGAGCCCGAGTACGCCGATGGCTGGCTGAACGTCGCGCGCGCACTCATTCAAGAAGGCGAGACCGATGCGGCGAAGCCGTACATCGCCGAGGCGCTGAAACGCGATGCCTCGCTGGGCCGCATTCACTTCTTCAAGGCGATGATCGAAAAGGCTGACGGCGACTATCAGGCGGCATTGGCCTCGCTGAAGGTCGTCATCGAGAAATATCCGCGCGACCGCGTGGCGCTGAACCAGATCGCGCGCGTCCTCTTCCTCGAACGGCAATACGCCGAGGCGATCACCTATCTCGAACGCGTCGCGCGCATCGACCCCGAGGACCTGCAGATGCACTACACGGCCATGCTGGCCTACCGCGGCCTCGGCAACGCCGACCTGGCCGAGCGCGAGGCGCTACTCTTCACGCGCTTCAAGGCCGAGGAGGCGGCGCAGGCCATCACCGGATCGCGGCGGCTGCTCAGCCCTGAAGACAACAACGAGCGCCAGCAGATCCACGAGCACGAGGGTGTGACACCGAAGGGTCGCAAGTCACCGGTCGTCAGTCGCAAGTCACCGGTCGCAGCGCACGCGCCGGCCGTCACGAACTGAGAACAGCCATGACACGTTCGATCGCAACCACGTTCGTCGCCGTCGGCGCTGCCGTTGCAGCGCTCGCCGCCGCCCCGGGCGGCATGACGTTCACCGACGTCACCACCGCTGCCGGCATCCGCTTCACGCACAACAGTGGTCGTGCCGGGAAGAAGTACCTGCCGGAAACGCTCGGTGCCGGCGCGGCGTTCTTCGATGCCGACGACGATGGGTGGCAGGACCTGTTCCTGGCAAACGGCAAGAACTGGACGCCTGGTGGCAAACGGACACCCAGCGCGCTCTACCGCAACACCGGCAAGGGCTCGTTCGTGGAGATCACGGCGGGGAGCGGACTCGACGCCGACATGTACGCGATGGGCGTGGCCGCCGGCGACTACGACAACGACGGCCGTCAGGACCTCTATGTGACGGCGCTCGACGGCGATCGTCTGTTCCACAACGAGGGGGCCGGCAAGTTCAAGGACGTGACAACGCTGGCCGGCATCGCCAACGCGAACTTCGGCACCAGCGCGGCCTGGCTCGACTACGACAAGGACGGCCTGCTCGACCTCTTCGTCGCCAACTACGTCCAGTGGACGGCCAAGGGTGACCTGTTCTGTTCGCTCGACGGCGCCGCGAAGTCGTACTGCACGCCGGAGTCGTACAAGGGGACGGCGTCGCGCTTGTTCCGCAACCTCGGCGGCGGCAAGTTCGAGGACGCCGGCAAGAAGGCCGGTGTCGCCGACCCGACCAGCAAGTCGCTCGGGATCACCGTGCTCGACTACAACCAGGACGGCTGGCCCGACATCTTCGTGGCCAACGACACGCAGCCGAACAAGCTGTATCGCAACAACAAGAACGGCACGTTCAAGGACGAGGCGATGGGCGCGGGCGTCGCGTTCAGCGAGGACGGCGTGGCGCGCGGCGCGATGGGCGCCGACTCCGCCGACTACGACCGCTCGGGACGTCCACACCTGCTGGTCGGCAACTTCTCGAACCAGATGCTCGGCCTCTACCACAACGAAGGCACGGGGCTGTTCGTCGACGAAGCGCCCAAGTCGACGGTCGGACGGGCGAGCCTGCTGTCGCTTGCCTTCGGCGTCTTCTTCTTCGACTACGACCTCGACGGCCTGCCGGACATCCTGGCCGCGAACGGTCACATCGAGGAGGAGATCGGCCGTGTGCAGCCGCGCATCCAGTACAAGGAATCGCCGCTGCTGTTCCGCAACGTCGGCCAGAAGCGTTTCGAGAACACCAGCGCCGCCGTCGGCGCCGCCTTCGCGCGGCCGATCGTCGCGCGCGGCGCGGCGTACTCCGACTACGACCACGACGGCGATCTGGACGTGTTGCTCACCAGCAACCACGGTCCGGCCTACCTGTTCCGCAATGACGGCGGCAATGCGAACAACTGGATCACCGTGCGGACGCGCGGCGTGAAGTCGAACCGCGACGGCATCGGCGCCGTGGTGCGGGTCACCAGCGCGCAGGGCAAGCAGTGGAGCCTGGTGCGCAGCGGCTCGAGCTACGCCTCGCAGAGCGATCTGGCGCTCACCTTCGGCCTCGGCAAGGACACCTCGGTGTCGGCCATCGAGGTGGAGTGGCCGAGCGGCGCGAAAGACCGCGTCGTCAATGTGCCGGCGAAACAGCGCATCGTCATCCAGGAAGGCACGGGCCTCGTAAGATAGTCGGCGGATGCCCGCCGCCGATACGCTCCCCCGACTGTTCCTGCAACTCGTCGTCATTCTCGCCGCGTGCCGCCTCCTTGGCGCGCTCGGCCGCCGGCTTGGCCAGACGCAGGCGGTTGGCGAGATGGTGGCCGGCATCGTCCTCGGACCGTCAGTACTCGGCGCCCTTGCGCCGGTGTTCCAGACGTGGCTCTTTCCGCAGTTGCTGCGGGTGGAGGCCGGCACGTCCGCGGTGTCGGTGCCGCACCCGTCGATGGCGATCCTGTTCGCACTGAGTCAGCTCGGGCTCGTGCTCTACATGTTCCTCGTTGGTCTCGACCTGCAACTGGACCAACTGGCGGGGCGCATGCGCAGCGTCAGCGTGGTGTCGGTGGCCGGCATTGCCGTGCCGTTTGTGCTTGGCGCCGGCATTGCGCTGCTGTTCATCGGCGAGCCGCTGTTCTTCCCGGCGGGCATCCGTCCGCTGCACGCCGTGCTGTTCACCGGCGCGGCCATGTCCATTACGGCGTTCCCGATGCTGGCACGCATCATCGAGGAGCAGGGGATGGCGGGCACGCGCGTCGGCACGCTCGCGCTGGCTGCAGGCTCAGTGAACGACATCGTGGCGTGGTGCCTGCTGGCCGTGCTGCTGGCCAGCCTGAACGCGCGGCCGGCGATCGCGCTGCTGGCGATTGCCGGAGGTGCGCTGTTCGCGGTGTTCATGTTCGTGGTGGCACGTCCCGCACTGCGTGTGCTGTGGCGCTGGACCGAGCGCGACCACGACGTCAGCGCCACCACGCTGCTCTCGGTGCTGCTGGTGGTGGTGGCCTCCGCGGCCGTCACCGACGGCCTCGGCCTGCACGCGGTCGGCGGCGCGTTCGTGGCGGGCCTCGTGATGCCACGCGGCCGGCTTGCCGTCGACGTGCGGCGGCAGATGGAGAACCTCACCACCACGTTGCTGCTGCCGCTGTTCTTCGTCTACTCGGGGCTCAACACCAGCATCCTGCTGGTGAACACGCCGTGGCTCTGGATGGTGACGGCGCTCATCGTCGGCTGTGCGGTGGCGGGCAAGGCCGGCGCCTGCTCGCTGGCGGCGCGTGCCGCGGGCGAAGCGTGGCGCGAGGCACTGGCCATCGGCAGCCTGATGAACGCACGCGGGCTGATGGAGCTGATCATCCTGAATATCGGCCTGCAGGCGGGCGTGATCACGCCGACGCTATTCACCATCATGGTGCTCATGGCCGTGCTGACAACGCTGATGGCGTCGCCGCTCTTCCGTCTCGTCTACGGCCGCCACCAGGCGACCTAGGTAGAATCGACCGATGCCGCACCTGTTCGAGCCGCTCACCCTGCGGGGCCTCACGCTCCGCAACCGCATCGTCGTGTCGCCCATGTGCCAGTACTCGGCGCATGAAGGGTTCGTGAACGACTGGCACCTGGTCCACCTGGCCAGCCGGGCGGTTGGCGGTGCAGGTCTGGTGTTCACCGAAGCCACGGCGGTCTCGCCCGAGGGACGCATCAGCCCGGAAGACCTCGGTATCTGGGATGAGGTGCATGCGGCACCGTTCGAGCGAGTCGCCCGGTTCGTGAAGGGGGAGGGCGCGGCGTTCGGCATCCAACTCGCGCACGCCGGCCGCAAGGCGAGCACGAAGCGTCCGTGGGACGGGCATGGTGCGGTGGCGCCTGAAGAGGGCGGCTGGCCGGTTATCGCGCCCTCAGCAGCGCCGTTCGCCGACAACTACCCGTCGCCGCGCGAGATGACGCTCGACGACATCCGCCGGGTGGTCGACGCGTTCGCGCAGGCCGCCTATCGCGCGCGTCGGGTCGGCTTCGACGTCGCCGAAGTGCACGCCGCGCACGGCTACCTGCTGCACGAGTTCCTGTCCCCACTCAGCAACACGCGCACCGACGAGTACGGTGGCAGCTTCGAGAACCGCATCCGGCTCTGCCTCGAGGTGACGCAAGCCGTGCGCACGGTCTGGCCGGAAGACCTGCCGCTGTTCGTGCGCATCTCGGCCACCGACTGGACCGACGGCGGCTGGGACGTGGAGCAGTCAGTGGAACTGGCGCGCCGTCTCAGCTCACTCGGCGTCGACCTGATCGACTGTTCGACCGGCGGCAACGTGTGGACGGCGACCATTCCGGTCGAGCCGAACTTTCAGGTGCCGTACGCGCAGCGGATCAAGCGCGACGCGGGCATTGCGACGGGGGCGGTCGGCCTGATCACCACGCCGGCGCAGGCCGATGCCATCATCCGCGAGGGGCAAGCCGACGTCGTGCTGCTGGCGCGCGAACTGCTGCGCGACCCCTACTGGCCGCTGCGCGCCGCGCGCGAACTCGGCCAGCAGGTTGAGTGGCCGTCGCAATACCTGCGCGCAGCACCGGCGGGGACCACTGGCCGCTAGACGGCGCGACCAACGACTAACGACCAACGACCAACCGACCATCCCATGCATGCGTTAATCATCGAAGACGACAAGGCCATTGCCGACTTCATCGCGCGCGGTTTGCGCGAGGCAGGGTTTGCCGTGGACGTGGCGTCGAACGGGACCGACGGGCTCCACGCTGCGCTGGAGCAGAACCCGGACGTGGCGGTCGTCGACGTGATGCTGCCCGGTCGCGACGGTCTGAGCGTGATCGACGAACTGCGCAGGCAGGGGCGGACGACGCCGGTGCTCATCCTCAGCGCGAAGCGATCGGTGGACGACCGGGTGCGCGGGCTGCAGGCTGGCGGTGACGACTACCTGACCAAGCCGTTCGCCTTCGCCGAACTGCTGGCACGAGTGCAGGCGCTGGTGCGCCGGGCGTCGCGTACGCCGGAGGCCACTACGCTCACCGTGGCCGATCTCACCATGGACCTGCTGTCGCGCCGTGTGACACGGGCCGGGCAGCCGATCGATCTGCGGCCGCGCGAGTTCGCGCTCCTCGAATACCTGATGCGCAACGCCGGCAAGGTGGTGTCGAAGACGATGATCCTGTCGCACGTCTGGGAGTACAACTTCGACCCGCAGACGAACATCGTCGACGTGCTGGTGAGCCGGCTGCGCGACAAAAGCGACAAGCCGTTCGAGACCAAGCTGCTGCAGACCGTGCGCGGTGTGGGCTATGTCATCCGCTGATCGTGCCGGCCGGTTCGGGCTGCGTCTGGCCGTGTGGTATGCGGTGCTCTTCATCGCCAGCAGCGCGGTGATCGTCCTCATCACCTACCTCCTCACCTCGTCATCGCTGGCGCAGCGGGACCACCAGATCATCGACGCCAAGCTTGGCGAATATGCCACCGTCTATGCGAACGGCGGTCTTCGCGCCCTGGCGAACACGGTGGAGGTGGAGCAGCGCACGTCGGGCGAACGCATTTTCGTGCGCGTGCTCGATGGTGGCTCCGAGGCGGTGCTGCTGAGCAACGCCGAAGGGTGGGACCCTGCGACGCTCGAGGTCGGCTCGGCGTCGCTGCGTGACGGCACGATCGTGCAGGTTGGGAAGAGCACCGAGGCGCGCCGCGACATCCTCGCGCGCTTCCGGGCGACGCTCGGCCTGGTGACGCTCGCCATCATCGTCATCGCCCTCACCGGCGGATGGGTCGCGACAGAGTCGGCTGTGCAGCCGATCCGGCGCCTGTCGAGCGCCGTGCGCCGCATCATCGCTACCGGTCGCACCGACGAGCGCATGCCGGTGGCGACGGAAGACGATGCGATCAACGAGCTGACGCAGTTGTTCAACGCCATGCTCGACCGCATCGAGGGGTTGGTGCGCGGTATGCGCGGCGCGCTCGACAATGTGTCGCACGACCTCCGCACGCCGTTGACGCGGCTGCGGGGGACGGCGGAACTGGCCCTCGGAGCGGAGCCCGACCTCGAGCGGTACCGGGAGGCGCTCGCCGACTGTATCGAGGAGTCGGACCGTGTCCTGGTGATGCTCAACACCCTCATGGACATCTCGGAGGCGGAAAGTGGCGCGATGCCGTTGCGGCGCGAGACGTGCGACCTCGGGGCGGCGGTGACCCGCGCGCTCGAGCTCTACCGCGATGCAGCGGACGCGAAGGGCGTACAGCTCGACTGGGGCGTGCAGCATCCGGCCCTGGCGTGTGTCGACCCGGTGCGGCTCGAACAGGTGACTGCGAACCTCATCGACAACGCCGTGAAGTACACGCCGGCGGGTGGCCGAGTCGTCGTCGACGTCGACACCGCAGATGGACGGGCGCTGTTGCGCGTCCACGACACGGGCGCCGGCATCGACCCGGCGGAGTTGCCGCGCATCTGGGACCGGTTGTTCCGCGGCGACCGCAGTCGCACCGAGCGTGGCCTCGGCCTTGGGCTGAGCCTGGTGAAGGCCGTAGTCGAAGCGCACGGCGGACGAGTCGACGTGACCAGCGCGCCCGGTCGCGGTTCGACCTTCACCGTGTCATTGCCGGCGCACGCGTTGTAGTCCGGCCCCGCCCGCCCCCTTACACCGATGTAATGTTCGCGACACGGCCGTGAAAGCTGGTCTCCCGTCTAATCGTGTGTGAGCGGACAGACGTCCGCCCTAACCACGAGAGGACACAACAGACCATGGACACCACTCCCAACACCATCAATACCAGGAAGGTCAGGGGTGCCGTGGCACTGGGGGCCGCAGGGCTCCTCGTTGCCGGCGCCACCTGGGTCGGCTCGGCTGCCGAACCCATTCATTCAACCTCGCCCACCGCGACTGCCGTGGCTGAAGCGCAGCAGACGCCGGCCGTCGTGTCGCGCAGTGCCGCCGTTGGCGGCGGTCGCGATTCCTACGCCGACATCGTGAAGAACATCGCGCCTGCGGTCGTCACGATCCGCACGGAAGGCAAGGCTCACGTCTCGCCGACGCAGTTCGATGGCGACGAGGACACGATGCGCCGCTTCTTCGGCGAGCGCTTTGGTCAGGGGCAGGGGCAGGCCCCTGGACGCCAGATGCCGCGCACCCCGAAACAGCGTGGGCTCGGTTCCGGCGTCGTCATCACCGCCGACGGCTACATCCTGACCAACAACCATGTCATCGACTCGGCCGACGACATCCAGATCGAGTTCACCGACGGCCGCACGGCGAAGGCGAAGTTGATTGGCGCCGACAAACCAAGCGACCTCGCGCTACTCAAGGTGGAGCAGACCGGGCTTGCCACGCTGGCGCTGGGCAATTCCGATGCGGTGCAGGTGGGCGACGTCGTGCTCGCGGTCGGCAACCCGCTCGGCATCGGCCAGACCGTGACCATGGGCATCATCAGCGCCAAGGGGCGGTCGACCGGCAACGGCGACGGCAGCTACGAGGACTTCCTGCAGACCGACGCACCGATTAATCACGGCAATTCGGGCGGCGCACTCGTCAGCACCCGCGGTGAACTCGTCGGCATCAACTCGCAGATCATCTCGCCCGGTGACGGCAACATCGGCATCGGCTTCGCGATTCCGGCGAACATGGCGCGCCACGTGATGAACCAGTTGAAGACCGACGGTCGCGTCCGCCGCTCGCAGCTCGGTGTCACCGTACAGCCGGTCACGTCCGAGATGGCCGAGAGCCTGGGCCTCAAGGACGTGGGCGGCGCCATCGTGTCGTCGGTGGCGGAGAACAGCGCCGCCGAACGCGCCGGAGTGAAGCGCGGCGACGTCATCCGGTCGTTCAACGGCCAGCCGATTCACGACTTCAACGCGCTGCGCAACCGCGTGGCCGACGCCGTGCCCGGCTCGAACGCCTCGGTGGTGGTGGTGCGCGATGGTGCGGAGAAGACGCTGAGCGTGAAGCTCGACGAAGCGCAGGTGTCGCGCGAGGCCCGCGAGCGTGGGGCGGACAGCGCCGACGACCGGGCGGCGCTCGGTGTGGCGGTGTCGCCGATTTCGCCCGACCTGGCGGCGCGCGCCGGGCTTGGTAAGAACGGCCACGGCGTCATCGTGCAGAACGTCGACCCCGATGGACGTGCCGCTGACGCCGGCATCGAGGCGGGTGACATCATCCTCGAGGTGAACCGTCAGTCGGTGCAGTCGGTGGACGAACTGCGAGCCGCCGTCCGGAAGGCGGCCGAGAAGCCCACGCTGCTGCTGGTGCGCCGCTCCGCCGACGGGGAAGGACACGATCTGTTTGTGACGGT
>Ga0114970_10000148_pt1 | contig 47584 bp, 44 predicted proteins | sample M_140205_XF_Meta_FD_87030 | JGI IMG/M metagenome (GOLD analysis project Ga0114970, IMG submission 87030) | Freshwater microbial communities from Lake Montjoie, Canada to study carbon cycling - M_140205_XF_MetaG | ecosystem: Environmental > Aquatic > Freshwater > Lake | place: Lake Montjoie... | reverse complement strand
GCTCGGTCCGGCTGAAGCCGGACACGACAGAGGTCACGCGAGCCCGTTGATCGACCTCGTGCGCGGCGTTGCGGCTGATGTCGCGGGTGAGGCGCGCGTCGAGATCGGCCTGGTGACCGGCATCGCCTTCATCGGACTGATGACGCGTCGCCAGGTGGGGGCCGACGCCTTTCACGCCTCGACTGGCGCGAGCGGCACGACGCCGGCGCCCGCCGGCCGCTCGCCGGAGGCCGTGGTGGCGCGCCGTGCGCGCGATGACCGGCAGGGGCTGCTCGGGTTCCTGCGCACGACCCGGCACTACCGCGTGATATTCGACGAGCGACGCGCCGACGCGGCGTTCCCGCTGCTCGCTGGCCAGCACCTGACGACCGCCTCGGCGAACGACACGCGCGACTACACGCACGGACCGCGCCGGTTCCAGGAAGGCCCGATCCCCGCTCAGTGCCGTTCCGCCACCTGCAGCACCTGCTGGGTCGGGGTGCTGGGCGGTCGCGACACGGTGAGCGCCATCGATGCATACGAGACGCGGCGTCTCCATGAGTTCGGCTACATTCAGGTGACCGACGATCGGCCGTTCATCCGGCTGGCGTGCCAGACCCGCGCCGCGGGCAACGTCACGATCGTCATTCCGCCGTGGCACGGCCTGGTGTCGCGGCTGCAGCCCGACCCGATCCGCCAGATTCTCAGGTAACCCACTCGTTCGGGAGACGATGCCGATGATCGCACGACTGATCGCACTCACCGCACTGCTGGCCGTCCTGACGACGGGCGGAGTTGGCGCGCAGGGCACGCAGGCGCGGGTGCCCGAGATTCCGTTCGACTCGGTGCCCGACTTCCTGAAGCTGCCGCCGAGTATGAACTTCGGTGAGGTGTCCGGTGTCGCGGTCGACTCGAAGCGGCAGGTCTACGTCTTCTCGCGATCGGGCAGCGCCTCCGGTCCGGCATTCGGTGCTACCGCTGCGCAGTTGCTGCTCTTCAGCACGAACGGCGCGTTCATCCGCGAGATCGGCAAGGAACTCTACGGGTGGGCGTTCGCGCACTCGGTGCGTATCGACCGCAACGACCAGATCTGGGCCATCGACAAGGGCTCGGACATGGTGATTCGCATGACCCCGGCGGGGCGCGTCGTGTGGGTGTTCGGACGCCGCCAGGAGTCGGCTGATGGCGCCGAGCCGTGGGAGCACACCACGCCGCCAGCCGCGCCCGTCGACGGCCGCTTCCGGCAGCCCACCGACATCGCCTGGGATTCGCAGGGCAACAGCTACATCACCGACGGCTACGTGAACGCGCGCGTCGCCAAGTACGACAAGAACGGCGACTGGGTGAAGTCGTGGGGCGAGCCGGGCACCGGCCCTGGCCAGTTCCACTTGCCGCACGCCATCGTCATCGACAAGGACGACAACGTCTACGTCGGCGATCGGACCAATCAGCGCGTGCAGGTGTTCGATACCACTGGCACGTATCTGCGCGAGTGGAAGATCACGGTGCCTCCAGACTGGACGACGCGCGCGGTGAACGGGCCGACGCCGAAGACCGGCGACATGCAAGGCGTGGGCGCGCCGAACTCGTTGTGCATCACGCCAGGACCGAACCAGGTGATCTTTCTCGGCGAGAGCACGTGGCCAGGGCGCATCTTCAAGGTGGCGCTCGATGGGACGGTGCTCGGTGTCATCGGCACGTCGGGGCGTAACCTGAAGCAGTTCTCAGGGGCGCACGCGCTCGCCTGCCCATCGGAGAACGAGCTCTACGTGGCCGAAACCTCGAACTGGCGGGTGCAGAAACTGCTGCTGCACCCGGTCGGTGGGTCACAATAGATCCATCATGACCCAGTGGCTGGCCGGACTCCGGCGCGAACACGCGACCGGCGCGTTCACGGAAGCGGACGCGCATCCCGATCCGTTCGAGCAATTCCGCGCGTGGCTCGGCGACGCGCACGCAGCCGGCATCATGCAGCCCAACGCGATGACGCTGAGCACGATCGACGAGCACGGGCATCCCGACGCCCGCATCGTGCTGCTGAAGGGGCTGGACGATCGGGGCCTCGTCTTCTACACGCATCGCACCAGCCGCAAGGGGCGGGAGTTGGCCGCGCATCCGCACGCCTCGGTCACCTTCTTCTGGGACAGCCTCGAGCGGCAGATCCGCGTGAAGGGGAGCGTGGAGTGGACCACCGACGCCGAGTCGGACGAATACTTCCTGAGCCGGCCGCGCGGCAGCCAACTCGGCGCCATCGTGTCGAACCAGAGCGCCGTCATCCCTGACCGCGACGTGCTCGAGCAGGCGCTGGTCGAACTGGCCGAGCGTGTCGGCGACGCGGCGCTCGAGCGCCCGCGCAGCTGGGGTGGCTACCGCGTGCTGCCGGCGGAGTGGGAATTCTGGCAGGGACGGCCGAGCCGCCTGCACGACCGCCTCCGCTACCGCCAGGACACCCACGGCGTGTGGATCAGGGAGCGGCTGGCGCCGTAGGCGTGAAACCGCCGCACCGTGGGCGCGGTCGACTATATAATTCCGGCGCTTCACCACCCATGCGCCGCTTCACTGTCCTGACGCCGCTTCGCACGCTGATGGCCACGGTGGCCCTGACGCTGCTTGCCTCGGCGCTCGTCCCAGCCCTCGTCCCGACTCTCGTCGTGTCCGGCTTGAGCCGGACGCTGTATGCCATGGCGGCCTCCGGCTTCAGCCGGACCAGCGCCTCGCACGCCGTGACATCCGTAGCGTCCGGCTTCAGCCGGACCTCGGGCACTTCCTCCACACTCACTCTCTCCATCGTCGGCACGAGCGACCTCCACGGCTACTTCATGGAGCGCAACGGCCGCGGCGGCATCGGCGTGTTCGCCGGCTACGTCAACAACCTGCGCGCGGCGCGCAAGGCCGACGGCGGCGCCGTACTGCTGCTCGATGCGGGCGACACGTTCCAGGGCGGCGTCGAGTCGGATCTGAGCGAGGGGGCGGTGGTAGTCGACGCGTATAACGCGCTTGGGTACGCGGCGCTGGCCGTGGGGAATCACGAGTTCGACTTCGGGTCGGCCGACCGGCCGGGCGCACGGCAGGATTCGCATGCTGACATGCGCGGTGCCCTGAAGGCGCGCGCGGCGCAGGCGCGGTTTCCCTTCCTCGCGGCGAATCTGCTCGACGAGGAGACCGGCCAGCGCGTGAACTGGAAGAACGTCCACGCCTCCACCCTCGTCGAGGCCGCCGGCCTGAAAGTGGGCATTGTTGGCGTCATGACCTACGGCGCCCTGCGCGCCACGCTGCCGCTGAATGTGCGCGGGCTTGCGACGGCGCCGCTCGCCGCGACGGTGGCGGCCGAGGCGCGCCGGTTGCGCGACGCCGGTGCCCAGTTGGTGATCCTCAGCGCGCACGCGGGCGGTGGCTGCGATCGGTTCGACGATCCGACGAACCTGTCGTCGTGCGATCCGAACGCCGAGATCTTCGACCTGGCGCGTGAGCTGCCCGCCGGACTCGTGCACGCGATCGTCGCCGGACACACGCACGCCGGACTCGCACACGAGGTGAACGGCATCGCCATCGTGCAGTCCTACTGGGGTGGACGGGCCTTCGGCCGCATCGACCTGAGGGTGGACCGCGTGAGTGGGGCGGTGATGGCGGCGACGCCGTTTGCGCCGCGCGACATCTGCGCACGGCAGGACCCACTGACGCAGGCCTGTGCCATTCCCGAGAGCGGACCGATGCCGCGGGCCGAGTACGAAGGGCGCCCAGTGATGGAAGACGTGGCGGTGCTGCGGGCCATGGCGCCGGCGCTGGCGCGTGTGCGGCATCTGCAGGCCACGCCGCTCGGTGTGGTGCTCGACACCACGCTGGCGCGCAGCGGCGACCCGGAGTCGCCGCTCGGCAATCTGTATGCGGACGCGCTGCGCGACGAGGGCGACGCCGACATCGCGCTGAACAACAACAGCATTGGCGGCCTGCGTGCCGACCTGCCTGGCGGAGCGGTGACGTTCGGCCAGCTCTACGACACGTTCCCCTTCGACAATCGCCTCGTGCGCGTCAGCCTGCCGGCCTCGGTGCTCGAGCAGGGGATTGCCAATGCCTTACGGCGTGGCCGGCGCGGGGCGTTCGGCATCTCTGGGGCGCGCGTCCGCGTCAGCTGCGGCGACGCAGGTCTGCAGGTGCAGCTCTTCCGCCCGTCGGGTGAACCGATCGGATCGAGCGAGTCGCTGGTGGTCGTGGGGATGGACTCGTTGCTCGGAGGCCAGCTGTTCGCGCCGGTCATTCCGCCGGGATCGCTGCGCGTCGCGGCAGATGCGCCGATCGTGCGCGAGGTGGTCGAGGACTGGCTGCGCGAACGCGGCGGCCACCTCCGAGGTGAGCAGTTCCTGGCGGGGAACGGTCGGCGCCTCGAGTTCGACGGCCAGACGGCGCCGTGCCTCGCCCAGTAGGCGGAGGGTGGGGAAGTTGGAAGTGGGCTACGCTTGCGCGGGAAGGAGCGCTTGATGATTCGCCGTTGCCTCGTGCTGGTCGCCGTGCTCTGTGCCAGCGTGTGCCTCGGCACGGCGCGCGCCGGCGATGACGCACCTGCCGCACCTGCCGCGCCGCGGACGCCTGCCGCGATCGCGCGGACGCCCGACTTCCTGATTGGCGCACCGAAGGTTCGCCTCGGTGTGCGCGGGTCGTGGCTGATGCCGCGCGCGGGCGGCGACCTGTTTGCCTTTGTTGGTGACCAGCTCACGTTCGAGCCGGCCGACCTGCGCTCGCGCGGGGTGGTGGCCGACCTCGCCGTCGCCATGGGGCCGCGCGTCGACCTGGTGACCGGCGTCGAGCGGTCGAGTCGATCGACCAATACCGAGTATCGCCAGTTCGTGGCCTCGAACGGGCAGCCGATCGCGCAGACGACGCGGCTGCAGCAGACCGGCGTCACGCTGGGTCTGCGCTACCTGCCGCTCGGCAGCGGCCGGCGCATCAGCCGGCTGGCCTTCATCCCGCGGCGCGTCACACCCTACGTCGGGGCCGGCGCAACGGCCGGCTTCTATAACTTCAGCCAGCGCGGACAGTTCGTCGACTTCGCCGACCGCTCGATCTTCACCGACGCCTTCGTCTCCGACGGCTGGACGTTCGGTTCGTTCGTCCAGGGCGGTGCCGAACTGCAGTTGTGGAAGCGACTGTACGTGTCGGTGGATGGCCGCTACACCTGGCTGCACGGCGCACTCGACTCCGACTTCAGCGGCTTCGACGGCATCGATCTCGCGGGGTTCCGCGCCAGTACCGGTTTCGGCATCGCGTTCTGAGGACACCATGAAGCGCATCACCTCGCTGTTGCTGTTCGCGTTGCTGGGGCGCGTCGCGCCGCTCGCGGCCGTGTCGGCGGCGATCCCGAGTGACGATCCCCGCTGGTCGGCGTGGATCGGATGCTGGACGCCAGGCACGCGTCCGGGCCAGGGATCAGACTCGACCGTGTGCCTGGTGCCAGACGGTACCGGCGTGCGCATGGTGACGTTTGCCGGCGAGCGCGAGGCGCTGTCGGAGCGGCTCGTTGCGGACGGCACGACACAGGCGCTGCAGGAGCAGGCGTGCAGTGGCGAGCGCGTCACCCGCTGGTCGGCCTCCGGGCCACGGCTGTTCTCCACCTCGACGCTCACCTGTGCGAACCGACCCGTGGTGAAGACCACCGGGGTCTCCGCGCTCGTCTCCGCGGACCAGTGGCTCGACGTGCAGGTGGCGGAGGAGGGCGGCCGTGAGCAGGTGCGCACGCGGCGCTTCTGGCGCTCGACGGCGGCTCCGCCTGCAGCGGTGGCCGAGGCGCTGCGCGGCGTGACGTCGACGCGCCCCGTCATTGCCGCCACGACGGTCGACGCCATCATCGAAGCGAGCCGCACCGTGGCGTCCGTTGCCGTGGAGGCGTGGCTCGCCGAGTCGCGCGTGCAGGTGCCGCTCGATCGCCGCGGCCTGGTGCAGTTGTCGGACGCGCACGTCGCACCGCAGGTCATCGACCTGATGGTGGCGCTGGCCTACCCCGAGAAGTTCGAGGTGCATCGCCGCAGCCGTAGCAGCGGCGGCGGCTCGTGGAGTTCAGGCTGGCTCGACGACTTCTACCCTGGAGAGTGGGGCTATCTCGCCGACGTCTACGGTTACGGCTTCGGTTCGTTCGGCGTGCCCTACTTCATGGGCGCGAACGGCTACGGCTACTATCCGGGTCGCTTTTCGTACGCGCCGGCCGGCGGCGGAGGCGGCGCGGCAGACGACGCGTCGCATGGGCAGGCGGTGAACGGCCAGGGCTACACGCGCGTACAACCGCGCGAGACGGTCCGCACCACACCGCTCTATCAGGGCGGACCACAGACCTCGTCTGGCGCTGGCGGCTCAAGTGGCGACGCTGCCGGAAACTCCGGGGGCGGGGGCGATTCGAGCGCCGCCACGCCCAGCGGCTACTCCGGTGGCGGCGGCACCGCCACCGGACTCACCGCAGTCCCACGCTGACTTCCAATTTCCCCCAATGTCCGTGATCTCCCGCGCTCTGACCATCGCCGACCTTCGTGTGCTCGCACAACGCCGTCTGCCTCGCGTCGTGTTCGACTACATCGAGGGTGGCGCCGACGCGGAGCGCACGCTGCGCGAGAACAGTCGTGTGTTCGACGATGTGACGTTTCGACCGCGTGGAGCGGTGGCGAATCGTGCGGTGTCACTGCGCACCACGGTGCTGGGCCAGCGCTTCGAGCTGCCGTTCCTGCTGGCGCCGATCGGCAGCAGTCGCATGTTCTATCCGCGAGCCGAGGAACGGGCGGCCGCGGCCGCTGGCGATGCAGGAACGGGCTACATCTTGTCGACGCTCTCCGGGTGCCGCCTCGAAGACGTGAAGGCGGCCACGCGTGGCCCCGCCTGGTATCAGGTCTACCTGGTTGGTGGACGCAGCGTGGCCGAGAAGGCGATCGCGCGCGCGAAAGCCGCCGGCTTTACGGCGCTGGTGGTGACGGTGGATACGCCGGTGGCAGGCAACCGCTTGCGCGACCCGCGCAACGGCACGGCCGCACTCCTGAGCGGCAACCCGGTCGCCATGCTGCCACACGTGGGGCAGGTCCTCACGCACCCGCGTTGGCTCGCCGGGTTTCTCGGCGACGGCGGCCTGATGCAGTTTCCGAACGTCGTGATGCCCGACACGGGACCGATGCGCTACGAGAGCGTTGGGCCGGCGCTGGCGCAGTCGGTGGTCACCTGGGCCGACCTCGCCTGGATTCGCGAACTCTGGCAGGGGCCGGTCGTCGTGAAGGGCGTGCTGGTCGGCGATGACGCACGGCGCGCCGCCGACGCCGGGGCGCAGGCGGTGATTGTGTCGAACCACGGTGGGCGTCAGCTCGACGGCGTCGCCTCTGGCCTCCGTGCGCTGCCCGAAGTGGTGGCCGCCGCCGGCGACCGCATCGAGGTATTGATGGACGGCGGCATCCGCCGCGGCAGCGACATCGTCGCTGCGCTGTGCCTCGGTGCGAAAGCCGTGCTCGTCGGACGCGCCTATGCCTACGGGATGGCGGCGGCGGGAAAGCCTGGCGTCACACGCGCCATCGACATCCTGCGGGCCGACGTCGAACGCACGCTGAAGCTGCTCGGGGCCGACCGGGTCGAGGCGCTCGATAGCAGCTACGTCGACCTGTCGCGGATGCGTGAAGGGTCCGGCTGAAGCCGGACACTACGAGGTGCGGGCTGTACGTAGTGTCCGGCTTCAGCCGGACCTGACCCGTCCCTCTACGGCGCCACCTGCGTCAGCTGCTCGAACAGCTCCCGCGTCAGCGGCGCGCCAGGCGCATGTTGCTGAATCACCACTCCTGCCGCCGGCGGTTCCATCCGATAATGAGCGCGCATGCGCTTCGTGTTCGTGCTCATTGCCCTCGTGCTCTCGGTCGCCTGCCAGGGAGCCGGCAAGGGCGCGATTGATCGGCTGCATCCCTGCCAGATTGCGGAAGGGCCGCCCGATGCCTATTGCGGCACCTACCGCGTGTTCGAGCAACGCTCGGCGGCCTCCGGCCGAACGATCGAGCTGAAGATCGTGGTCGCCCCAGCCCTGCGGCGCGACCCGAAGCCCGATCCGCTGTTCGTCTTCGAAGGTGGCCCTGGCGGCGGCGCCGCCACGCTGGCCTCGGAGCGGATCCCGATGTTCCGCCACTTCCAGACCGACCGCGACATTGTCCTCATCGACCAGCGCGGCACGGGCGAATCGAATCCGCTCGACTGCGAGAGCGCGCCTGAAGACGAAGACGACCTCAGCACGGCGGACACCGTGCCGGTCGAGCGCTTCCGCCGCTGCCTTGCGCAGTTGAAGGCCGACGTCTCGCTCTACACCACGTCGATCGCGATGGACGATATCGACGAGGTGCGGCGCCACCTCGGCTACGACCAGATCAACCTCTGGGGTGGCTCCTACGGCACGCGGGCAGCCCTGGTCTATCTGAAGCAGCACGAGGCGTCGGTGCGCAGCGTCGTGCTCGACGGCGTGGCGCCGACCGACATGCGCATTCCGCTCTACATGGCGCGCGACGGGCAGCGTGCGCTCGACCTGCTGCTGGCCGACTGCGAGACCGACACGACCGGCTGCGCGAAGACCTATCCGGCCCTGCGCGCGACGGTCCAGGCGCTGTGGACGCAGCTGCAGGCGCGGCCGCAGGTGCAGTTCACCCACCCGCGCACCGGCAAGCCGGCCTCGCTGACGGTGACGCAGCGGCTCATCGGCAGCATCGTCTTCCAGGCGCTCTACTCGCCGGAGATCACCGCGCTGCTGCCGCAACTGCTCACCGACGCTGCCGCGGGTAACTATCAGGGCATGTTCGCCCTCGCCTTCTCGGCCGACCTGCCAAAGGGCGCGATGAGCGAAGGCCTGTTCCTGTCGGTGGTCTGCTCCGAGGACATGCCGCACATCTCGCCAGACGATGTCGCGCGGGAAACCGCGGGCCGCTTCGTTGGTGGCGCGATGTTCGAGACCCGCATGGTGCTGTGCGACTTCTGGCCGCGTGGCCAGGTGGACGACAGCTACTACGCGCCGGTCACCTCGTCGAAGCCGGTGCTGCTGCTGTCCGGACAGGACGACCCGGTGACGCCGCCGTCGTGGGGCGAACACGTGGCGTCTTCACTGCCGAACAGCCGCCATGTCGTCGTGCCAGGCGCCGGGCACATCACGCTGATGCGCGGCTGCGTCCGCGACCTCGTGGGGCACTTTCTCGACAGCGCCAGCGTGGCCGCGCTCGATGCCGCGTGCGTGAACGCGCTGAAGCGTCCGCCCTTTTTCACCAGCTACACCGGACCGGAGCAGCGGCCGTGATTGTCATCACCGGCCTTCGCAAGCACTTCGGTCACGTCGAAGCTGTGCGCAACGTGTCGCTCAGCGCCGCGGACGGCTCGGTCACCGGCCTGCTCGGCCCGAACGGTGCCGGCAAGACGACCACGCTGCGGATGCTGTCGGGGCTGATGCGGCCGGACGCGGGCACCATCCTCGTCGACGGCGCAGACGTCGTCGCCGATCCGATCGGCGCGCAGCGGTACATGGGACTGCTGCCCGACTCGCGCGGGCTCTATCCGCGGCTGACGCCGCGCGAGCACATCCGCTACTTCGGCGAGCTGCACGGCATGGCGACGGGCGAGATTCGCGAGCGTTCCGACGCGCTGCTGAAGCGGCTCGGACTCGAGGCCATTGCCGACCGCCGCGTCGCCGGCTTCTCGCAGGGCGAGCGCACGAAGGTGGCGCTGGCGCGGGCGCTGGTGCACGGACCGCGCAATGTCATCCTCGATGAACCGACCAACGGGCTCGACGTGATGAGCACGCGCGCCATGCGCGGCCTCATCCGCGGGTTAAAACAGGACGGCTGCTGCGTGGTGTTCTCGAGTCACATCATGCCGGAGGTGTCGGCGCTCTGCGACCGCATCGTCGTGATTGCCCAGGGGACGGTGATGGCCGACGGCACGCCCGACGACCTGCGGGCGCAGACGGGCAAGCCGGATCTGGAGGATGCGTTCGTGGCGCTGGCCGGCCTCGATCCGGAGGCGGTGGAGTAGATGCGCACGCTCACCCTCGTCTGGGCGATCGTCAGGAAGGAGCTCATCGACGGCGCACGCGACCGGCGGGCGCTGACCTCGCTCGTCTTCTCGGCGATGATCGCGCCGCTCCTCTTCGGCATCATGTTCACCGTGGCGGCCGAGCGGCGGAAGAGCGCGGACGAGATCGTGCTGCCGGTCGAGGGGGTCGAGTACGCGCCGGCGTTCGTCGACTGGCTGACGCAGCAGAGTGGCGTCGTCATCGTCGCACCGCCGGCCGACGCCGAGAAGGCGGTGTCGAGCCGCGCCGAGGACGTGGTCCTCATCATCGACAAGGACTTCGCGAAGAACATGTCGCGCGCTGTGCCGGCGCCGGTGAAGCTGGTGAGCGACGTCACGCGCGACAGCGCCCGGCCCAAGGTGTCGCGGGTGCGCAACCTTGTGGCCACCTACTCGAGCCAGACGAGCGCCCTGCGCCTCATCGCGCGCGGCGTGGCGCCGTCGGTCGCCTCCGCCGTCCGCATCGAGGAAGTGGAAGTGTCGAGCTCGCAGCAGCGTCTCGCGCAGCAGTTGAGCATCCTGCCGCTCCTGCTCGTCATTGCGGCGCTGACCGGCGGCATGCAGATCGCCATCGACTCGACGGCGGGCGAGCGCGAGCGCGGCTCGCTCGAGCCGCTGCTGCTGAATCCGGTGCCGCGCGGTGCGCTGGCCGCGGGGAAGTGGCTGGCGTCGTCGGCGTTCGGTTGCGGCGCGGTGCTGTTCTCGATGCTGCTGACGGTGAATGTCATGCGGCGCGTGCCGTGGCACGACCTCGGGATCCGCTTTCGCGTCACCGACGGCGAGCTGATGAGCCTGCTCGTGCTCATCCTGCCGCTGGTCCTGTTTCTCAGCGCGCTCGTGCTGTTCGCGTCTACCTTCGCGCGGTCGTTCAAGGAAGCGCAGACCTACCTCGGCATGCTCATGATGCTGCCGATGCTCCCGGGGTTGCTGTCGACGATGTACCCGCTGGGCGGGCGGCCGTGGCTGGCGCCGGTTCCGGTGCTCGGGCAGTACGCGCTCAGCGCCGACGTGCTCGGCGGCACGCCGCCAGGCGTGCTGTTCTACGCCATGGCCGGGGTGTCGGTGCTGGCCTGCGCGCTGCTCCTCGTGTGGCTCACCGCACGCCTGCTGCGCCGCGAAGCCATCGTGTTCGGGCGGTGACGGGGTTGGTCGTTGGTCAGACGATGTGACAGTCGTAGTGTCCGGCTTCAGCCGGACCGTACCCGCCTGCCCTTCCTGACCCTCCCGACCGCAATGCACTAGACTGTCGCGCGGAGGACTCGATGCGCCTACGTGTGGCTGTTCTGTTTGCGGTTCTGTTTGCCGGCTATCTCTGGCTCGATGCGGGGGCGCAGGGGACGTCGCCGATTGTGAGCGGTGCTCATCGCTTCGAGAAGATCACCGAGAGCATCTACTACGCCACGGCGTCTGGCACGATGTCGGTGGGTGCGAACTCGCCGGTGTTCGTGAACGGCACCGAGGCGATGGTGATCGACTCGGGCACGTCGCCGGCGGCAGGCCGGGCGCTGGTGCAGGACGTCAAGGCGCTCACCGACAAGCCGGTGAAGTTCGTCATCGACTCGCACTTCCACTACGACCATCTCTACGGGAACCAGGTGTTCGGTCCCGACGTGCAGATCATCGGGCACGACCACACGCGCGAGCGGTTGAAGGCGAACACGCTCGAGCAGTACACCTTCCTCACCAGCATCCGCCCGATTCCGCAGCGCATCCAGTCGCTGCGCGAGCGGATTGCCGCCGAGAAGGATCCGCAGCAGAAGGCGACGCTGGAGCAGCAGATCAAGAACGCGCAGGCCTACCAGGAGCAGGTGAAGGAAGTGCAGCAGACGCCGCCGAACCTCACCTTCGATAGCACGATGACGCTGGTGCGTGGCGGCCGCGAGTTCCGGCTGATGTATCTCGGACGTGGACACACGGACACCGACGTCGTGGTCTACCTGCCGAAGGAGCGCATCGTCGCGACCGGCGACCTGATGGAATCGGTCATCTCCTATATGGGCGACTCGTATCCCGAGGAGTGGATCGTGACGCTCGAGAAGCTGAAGGCGCTCGACTTCGACACGGTGCTGCCGGGGCACGGCGTGCCGTTCAAGGGGAAAGAGCGCATCACAGCGTTCCAGGACTACCTGCGCGATCTGATCGCGCAGACCCATGCGTTGCGACGCCAGGGACTCACGGCCGACGATGCCGCGCTGAAGGTGGACCTGACGAAACACGCGGCGATGTTCCCGCAGATTCGCGCCGTCGGTGTCGACCCGGCGGTGACCCGCCGCATCTACCGCGTGGCTGACGAGCCGAACGCCGGCCCGACGCCGTAACGCGTGACCACCAGCGCCTGGACCACACCACCTGCACGCCGCCTTTCCAGTCGGTGGCGCCGACGCTGTCGAGGCTGACGCGCGAGAGCGACTGCGCACGGGACGTGCCCAGACTAGGCGCTGACCGCCTCCGGCGCGTCGGTGCGTACGTCGCGCGCGGTGAGGTCGACGCACCGTGCCGGTACCGATGTGGTCAGCATGCGCGGCAGGGCGCGCGCCAGCGCACCGACGATCTCGGCGTGGTACTCGGTGCCGGCGCAGCGCCACAGCTCGCGCAGGGCATCCGCGCTGGATCGTCCCTGTCGATACGCGCGGGCGCCGGTGATGGCGTCGTAGGCATCCGCAACGTGCACGATGCGCGCGAGCAGCGGGATGGCGTCGCCCTGCAACCCCTTCGGGTAGCCGCGGCCGTCCGGCCGTTCGTGGTGCAGTTCCACGATGTCTACATGCGGCAGCAGGAACGGGATGGTCCGGATGATGCGGGCACCCACCACCGGGTGCTCCATGATCGCTTCGAACTCCTCGTCGGTCAGCGGTCCGGGCTTGCGCAGCACCTGGTCCGAGATGCCGATCTTGCCGATGTCGTGGAGTAGCGCGCCGAAGCGGAGTACTTCGAGGTCGGCCTCGGGCAGGCGTAGCACGCGACCGATGGCGACCGAGAGGACGCTGACCCGCTCCGAGTGACCGGCGGTGTAGGGATCGCGCGCGTCGAGCGCAGCCGCGAGCGCGCGAATGGCGCCGGCGTACGCCGCTTCCGTTCGCGACTCGGCGTCGAGCACGGAGGTCATCAGGTGGTTGAACGTGTGCGTCAGCAGATCGAGTTCGCGGCTCGAGCCGGTGGCTGGCAGCGGCTTCGTCAGGTCACGCGCGGCGGCCATCTGTTCGAGCGCCGAGGACAGTTGTTCGATGGGGCGGCTCAGCAGGCGCGCCAACCAGAGACTGCCGAGCAACGCCAGGGTGAAGGCGCCGCCGGCCATACCGGCGAGTACGAGGTTCAGCCGTGAGAGCGTGGCGGCCGCGGCCTCGTCCACTGAGCTGAGGGCGTAGATGCGGACGCTGCCGATGCCGGCGATTTCGCGCCAGGCATGGGCGCCGCCGTCGAGGTCGAGCGGGTCGATGCCGCGGAACGCGCCGCGCAGCGCGGCCTGAAAGTCGCGCGCCTGCGACCTGGTCAGAGTGGTGGCGACCAGCGTGCTGCCGTTCACCACCGCCGTGCGCACGCGCGAGATGCGATCGAGTTCCTGCGCATAGCGCGCGTTGAAGGCGGTGCCCAGTTCGAGCCAGCCGATCGTGGCGCCGTCGTCAAGCGTCAGCGGCACGCGCACGACACGGAACAGGGTGTCGCCCGCGTCGACCAACGCATCGCCGCTCTCGTCCACGTCCGTCCGCGCCCAGGATCCGCTGGCGCGCCAGGCGCTGGCCAGCCGCCCCGTCACGGCGAGCATGGTGCCGTCCGGCGTGGCAATCGAGACGGCGTCGGTGTCAACCCGCGCCGACAGCTTGTCGAGTTCGCGCTGGATGGTGGACAGCAGGCGCGCGCCGGCGGCGCTGCCGGCCGTCGGCTGCTCAGTGACGTAGATGGCCATCGCGGCCTTGAGCGTCGGGTTCTCCGCCAGCGTGCTGGCCTGCATGCGCAGTTCGTGTAGCCGCCTCGACTCGAGCGCTCCCAGCATGCGCTGGCTGATGTCGAGGTTCTGCGTCACCGTTTGACGCACCTGGTCGCGCACGCTCATGCGTACGACGAGGAAGACCAGCACCAGCAGCAGTGCCACCGTGCCGAACGTGACGGCCACCGCCTTGACGACAAGCCGCGGCGGACGCCTGCCGTAGCTCATCGGGCCTCGGTCACCGGCAGCGAGAGTTCCGCTGCCGTCGTCTGCCCGGACGACACGGTGATGTGGGTGGCGTACTCTCCCACGCGCGCGTGCCAGCCGACCAGCGAGCAATCACCAGGCGGCACCGCGGGAATGGTGAAGCGGCCGTCTGGGTCCGGCGACACGAAGTACGGAGGAGCGAGCACCAGCACCGTGGCGCTCATCTGCGAGTCGATGTGGCAGTACCGCTTCACCGCGCCAGTCCTGGTGAACTGCCGCGCGCGCGACTGGCCATCGGGATAGCGCCCGAGGTCGAACGTCGCGGTGCCAGACAGCGAGAAGACGTTGTGGAAGTACGGATCGAAATTGGGAAACGCCACCGTCGACCCGCGGGTGATCGCGAGCACGCGCGTCGCCGGAGCAAGCAGCCCGGCCGCGAGCATCAGGACTGTGCACGCAGCAGCAGTCCAGTGCCACGAGGATCGTGGGACGTCTGAAATGTGTCGCAACGTTCGCGCTCCTCCTTCTGGCCTATATCGGCGTCGTCCCACAGAAGTGGAGTGCACAGGGATGAAAAGCGTGCCATCGTGCGCCGTTCCGCGTAGCCCATGCGCACCGGCTCCCCAACCGACCAACGACCAACGACCAATGATCCGGCTGGCTGGAGCGCTCGACATTGTCCGTGCACGATGTGGCGTGACTGGTCCGCGCCGGCGCGATGACTGTGAAATAGTGTGTGGCGACCTATGACGCTTCACACACGCTTCCTCGACCTGAAGGCCCGGCTGGCAGAGATCCACGACCTCAACCGGGTCTCGTCATTGTTGGGCTGGGACCAGGCCGTCACCATGCCTCCAGGCGGCGCGGCCGTTCGTGCGGAACAAATGGCCACCGTCGGCCGGATTGCGCACGAGCGCCTGACCAGCCCGGACATCGGCCGCCTGCTCGACGGCCTGGCGGGCTACGAAGCGTCGCTCCCCTACGAATCCGACGAGGCGAGCCTGATTCGCGTCACCCGCTACGATTACGAGCGAGCGCGGCAGGTGCCGACGGAATTGCGCACCGAGATGACCCGCGTCGCGTCGCTGTCGCGCCACGCCTGGGCCAGTGCGCGGGCCTCGTCCGACTTCGGCGCCTTTCTGCCGTTCCTCCAGCAGACCATCGACTTGAAGAAGCGCTACGTCGACTGCTTCGAGCCGGCCGCCGAACCCTACGATGTCCTGCTCGACGAGTTCGAGCGCGGCCTGCCGACCTCCGACGTGCGCGCCATCTTCACGCAGTTGAAGCAGGCCATCGTGCCGCTCATCGCCGCTGTGGCCGACCGTGCCGAGGCGGTCGACGACCGGTGCCTCTATGGGCATTTCCCCATCCCGCAGCAGCGCGAGTTCTGCCTGTCGGTGCTGCGCCGCTTCGGCTACACCGACGACGGGTGGCGCTTCGACCCGACGGCGCACCCGTTCGCCACCAACACGGGGCTTGGCGACATCCGCCTCACCACGCGCTACTACGAAGACAACATCGCGGTATCGGTCTTCGGCAGCATGCACGAGTGCGGGCACGGGCTCTACGAAGCCGGCATCGCCCCGTCGCTCGAGCGCACGCCGCTCTGCCGCGGTACCTCGCTCGGCATCCACGAGTCACAGAGCCGCCTGTGGGAGAACCTCGTCGGGCGCAGCCGTGCGGCCTGGACTTGCTTCCTGCCGGAACTGAAGGCCGCGTTCCCGGGCCAGCTCGACTCCGTGGATCTCGAGACGTTCTACCGCGCCATCAACAAGGTGAAGCCGGGGCTGATCCGTGTCGAAGCGGATGAACTCACCTACGGCCTGCACGTCGTCCTGCGCTTCGAACTCGAACAGGAGATGCTGTCCGGCGCCTTTCCGCTGGCCGAATTGCCGGACGCGTGGAATGCGCGGATGAAGTCGTATCTGGGGGTGGACGTGCCCGACGTGGCGTCGGGTGTGCTGCAGGACGTGCACTGGTCGCTTGGCTACGTTGGCTACTTCCCGACGTATGTGCTCGGCAGCATCGCGTCTGCCCAGATCTGGGACAAGGCGCTGGCGGCGATGCCGGACCTGCCAGTGCAGATCGCACGCGGCGAGTTCAGCCCGCTGCGCGAATGGCTGCGTCAGGTCTTGCACCGCCACGGCCGGAAGTTCACGCCAAAGGAAACGCTGCAGAAGGTGACCGGCTCGGACACCTTCGACGTAGGGCCGTACGTCGGCTATCTGACGAAGAAGTACAGCGAGATCTACGCGCTGTAGTCGTTGGTCTTTGGTCGTTAGTCGGTCATTGGTGCCGTCGCACTAATGACTAATGACTAATGACTAATGACCAATGACCAATGACTAACGACCAACGACCAACGACCATTAGACGTTGAACTTGAACAACAGCACATCGCCGTCCTTGACGATGTATTCCTTGCCTTCCATGCGGTAGAGCCCCTTTTCGCGCGCGGTGGCGACGGAGCCGCACGCGACGAGGTCGTCGTAGGCGACGGTCTCGGCCTTGATGAAGCCGCGCTCGAAGTCGGAGTGGATGACGCCGGCCGCCTTCGGGGCGGTGTCGCCGACATGGATGGTCCAGGCGCGCACTTCCTTCTCACCGGCCGTGAAGTAGGTGCGCAGGCCGAGCAGGTGGTAGGTGGCGCGGATGAGGGCGCCGGTGCCGCTCTCGGCGACGCCGAGGTCCTTCAGGAAGTCCTTCGCTTCGTCTTCCGACAGGTCGATCAGCTCGCTTTCGATCTGGGCGCTGATCACCACCGCCTCGCACTCGAGGTGCGTCTGCACGTAAGCGCGGACCTGCGTCACGTAGGGGTTCGTGTCGGCCGTGGCCAGTTCCGAATCCTTCACGTTGCAGGCGAAGATCGTCGGCTTCATCGTCAGCAGGAAGAGCGGCGTGACGAGCGCTTTCTCTTCGGGCGTCAGCGGCAGCATCAGCGCCGGCTTGCCCGAGTCGAGCAGTTCCTCGAGCCTGACCAGGATCGGTTCCTCGGCCTGCGCCGTCTTCTCGCCGCGCTTGGCATCCTTCGCGACGCGTTCACGCCGCTTCTTCACCGACTCGAGGTCCGAGAGGATCAGTTCGGTGTTGATCACCTCGATGTCGCGCACCGGATCGACCCGGCCTGACACATGGTGGATGTCGGCATCGTCGAAGCAGCGGACCACCTGGACGATGGCGTCGACCTCGCGGATGTGGGTGAGGAACTTGTTGCCGAGCCCTTCGCCCTGGCTGGCGCCGGCGACCAGGCCCGCGATGTCGACGAACTCGATGACCGCCGGGATGACCACGCTGGTCTTCGCGATCTTCTGCAGCACGGCGAGGCGCGCGTCGGGCACAGTGACCATGCCGGCGTTCGGATCGATGGTGCAGAAGGGATAGTTGGCCGCCTCCGCCTTGCGGGTGCGGGTGACGGCGTTGAACAGCGTGGACTTGCCGACGTTGGGCAGTCCGACGATTCCGGCTCTCAGCATGGGGCGATTCGACGACCTGACGGTTGTGACGATTCGAACGGACCCTGACGAACGGCCGTTCGCGAACCCTTCATTGTAGCGGGGTTAGCGCCTTTCCCGCTCAGTGTAGCTGCCAACCTTCAGGGCGGCGCCACGCTGCACAACCTGCACGGCAAGGGCTTCACGCTCCGCACGCTCACGCGCAAACCGGAGAGTGACAACGCCCGGGCGCTGGCGAACCACGGCGTCGAGGTGGTGCAGGGCGACCTCAACGACGCCGAGTCGCTGAAGCAGGCGCTGACCGACGTATGGGGTGTCTACGCCGTCCACAACACCTGGGAAGCCGGTGTCGAGGACACCGTCCGCTCGCTCGGCTTCGCGTCGAACGCCATCCTGCGTCCGGTCTTCTTCATGGAGAACCTGCTGTCGCCCTGGTCCCTCAATGGCGAGAAGTTGGTGAGCACGCTGGCGCCGGCGACGAGGCTGCAGATGATTGCGGTGGAGGACATCGGCACGTTCGGCGCGCTGGCGTTCACGCGCGCGGTTGAACTGCACGGCCGCGAGCTCGATCTCGCGGGCGACTCGGTGACGCTGGCCGAAGCCGCGGCGACGATCGGCGGCGAACTCGGCCGTCCGCTCGAATACCTGCAGATCCCGATCAGTGAAGTGCGCAAGAACAGCGAGGACGTCGCGCTGATGTTCGAGTGGTTCGACCGCACGGGCTACGACGCCGACATCGCCGGACTCGAGCAGAAGTTCGGCGTGAAGATGCTGTCGCTTGAAGCCTGGGCACGCAAGCAGGCGTAGGCGAAACACGGCCGGGCGCGCCTCGTCCGGCGCGCCTGTGTCACGCCGCGCCGTGCGCAGAGCGAGCGCACAGGAACGACCGGGGGTCAGGCTGGCGGAAAGGTGAACGGCACATGCGGTGAATCCGCCGGTACGCGCCAGTGATCCGGCGACGCGTAGTCGTACGCACTGTCCACCAGGTTCAGGACGCAGACCGGCGTGCTGCCGGTGTTCTGCACGCCGTGCCACACGCGCGCCGGAATCACCACCAGTGCCGGGCGATGCTCGCCGAACAAGAACTGGTTGATGGTGCCCCGGGTGGGTGAATCGGGACGGGTGTCATACAACACGATGCGCGCACTGCCTTCTGAGACGAACAGCCGATCGAGCGTCCGCTCGTGCGCATGCCACGCCGTGATCTGCCCTGGCGACATCACCACCTGGAACACCTGGTCCACCAGCTCGGAGTCTGTCAGCCAGTCGCGGCGATAGATCTCGGTGAGACGGCCGCTCGCCTTGGGCACGTGACGCACCTCATGGATGCGTACGCCGTCGATAAGCGTCTGCCCCAGCGGGTTCCACTGCGCACCCACGGTCTGCGGCTCCTTCGTTGCCCCAGGCAGCATCCACTCGTCCGTCATTGACTGTCTCCAATCGCAGGCGCCAGCCCGCGCGTTCTTCGCAAGTGGCGGATGAACCCGCCCTTGCGCCCGAACCTGACGGCGTTGACCAGCGCCGTTGGCGGAACGCCGACCGCGGCACAGGCACGCGTGACCAGCGCCCGGAGCGCTCGCCCGGCCAGCACCAGCGGCCGTGTGGCCGTCGTCATGGCCGACGAACCAGCGGCGATGGCGGTGAGCAACTGTTCGCGGCTGGCGGCTTCGTCATCCATGGCCCGTACCATGGCCGAATGCTCGGCCTCGGCCCGCGAGGCGTAGGAATTGCGCCGGCCGCCCGACGTGATCTGCACAGTGGTCAGCCGGTTGACCGGGCGAAGTGTCGCCCCGGTGGCCGCGGCCCGACGCAGCCACTCCTGTGATGGCGAGTCCCAGAGGGTGCTGGCTGACCTCCACGGTCCGACACGTTCGAACAGGTCACGGCGCATGAGCCACAGCGATGCCGGCACCGGCTGCCAGAGGCGATAGACGCCGCCAGGGGAGTCGCCCCAGAGGTGTACCTGTCCGGTGGCGTCGACGCGCGCGCTCAGCCCGTACGCGAGATCGGCACCCGCACCGTCAAGCGCGCCGATCAATGCGTCGAGGTGGTCGCTGAACCAGAGGTCGTCGTGATTGAGAAACGCGAGATAGCGGCCGGTGGCCAGGGCGACACCATGGTTGTTGGGCAACGATTGCTCGCCGTGATTGCGCGGCAGGTTCTCGAAGCGGATGCGTGGGTCGCCAAACGAGGCGACGACCGTGTCGGTGTCGTCGGTGCAGCCGTCGCCGATGACCAGCAACTCCCAGTCGGTGACCGTCTGGCGACGGACCGACGCGATGGCGTGCCTGAGTACGTTGCTGCGGTTGTAGGTCGCGGTGACGATCGAGACAATAGGCATGACTGGACCGAGCAGGGCGCTCAGCAGCGGCCTATGGAACGAGACACCGAATCAGCGTGTCGCCGATGTTAGCAGGAGCGGGAGGGCGCGGACGGCTCCGGTTGTGCCGCAGGGGGTTTGCTACGATAGCGCCGCGCTGCGTGCCCTCGGTCGCGGGCCTGCGCCCTGGAGGAGAGTGATGCGGACTGTTCGTCTGATGCTGCTGGCAGCTGTGGTCGTGTTCGCGCCGGCGCTGGCGTCGGCGCAAACACTGGTGCGCGACGTAAGGGCGGCGATTGCCCGCAACGACATCCCCGGCGGCGCTGCCCTCGTCACGAGCTACCGTGCGACGTCGGGGACGACCCCCGAGGCGCTCGCGGCGCTCTCGTGGCTCGGTCGCGGCGCGCTGGCCGGCAAGGACTACGACACGGCCGAGCGATACGCGCGCGACACCGAGCGGCTCACCCTCGAGACGCTGAAGACCAGGCCGATGGCCTCCGACCCGAACCTGGCTGTTGCGCTGGGCGCGGCGCTGGAGACGCAGGCCAAGCTGCTCGCCGAGACCGGCCAGCGCGCGAGTGCGGTCGCCTACCTGCGCACGCAGATCACGAAGTACCGCAACACGCCGATTCACATGCGGCTCACCAAGAACCTGAACCTCATCAGCCTCGCGGGGCAGACCGCCCCGAGGCTGACGGCGAAGGAGTTCCTCGGGCCGCGGATGCCGGACATGACGGGGAAGCCGGTGCTGATGTTCTTCTGGGCGCACTGGTGCCCGGACTGCAAGAACCAGGCGCCGATCGTCGCCGAACTGGAACGCGACTACCGCGCGAAGGGGTTGCTGGTGGTGGGGCCGACGAAACACTACGGCTACGTGGCTGGCGGCGCGCCGGCCACGCCGGCCCAGGAACTGGCGCACATCGACACGGTGCGCAAGCAGTCCTACAACATGCTGCCGAACATGGCCGTGCCGGTGAGCGACGAGGACGCGGTCGAGTACGGCATGGACGCGACGCCGACCATCGTACTCGTCGATCGCGCCGGCAAGGTGCGCTTGTTCCACCCGGGGAACATGACGCGCGCCGAACTCGAGCCGCATATCCAGGCGCTCATCGGCGAGGCCGGGACGCGCTGAGGCCCAGTCAGCGGTGACGCGGCCGCAGGGCGGCCGTGCGGATACCAAAGCCGACGCCGACAAACCAGTCGGGTGCGGCTGCCGTGACGCCACGGCCAATTTCAAAATCGAGTTGGGCGTTGCCGCCGATGCCGTGTGTCAGGCCGGTGTCGACGGTCCAGGCCGAGGCGCGTGTCTCGCCCTGCGGCATGAAGCCGTAGGCTTCCCAGTAGCCGCCCCACCCGGCCGCTAGGCCGTGCCCGAGCGAGACACTGACCGCCTGTTCCGTGTAGCGGCCGAGTTCGTCGCCGAGCCGCGAGACGTTCAGATTGCCCGACAGATCGAAGTCCTTCGGCAGCGCGGTGGCCCAGGTGAACTTCACCGTCGGATCGATCGTGCCGCTCGAGACGCTATCCGTACCCGTGGGCAGCGACATCATCGGAATGACCGCCATGCCGAAGCCGGACGCGCCGTCCTTCAGCACGACCTTCGCGCCGACTTCGAGATCGGCCTCACCCCGCGTGGTGGTCTGACCAAAACCCGAACCGAGACGGTCGAAGATGTAGCCGTCGGAGCTGAAGCGCAGTTCCACGCGGCGTGCGACGCCGACGCGGAGCAGGGCAAGCGGCGCGGTCAGCACCCGGTCGCGAGCGCCGGCCTGTCCGTCGCCTTCGACGCTGGTGCCGAACTCGAGTTGCAGGATGCCGGTCCCGACGACGTCGCTCGACTCGGTGAAGTCGGGGCGGTCGGTGACGAGTTCCGGCAGTTGCGGTTTCTGCGCGAACACAGAGACCGGGGAGAGCACGCTGACCGCGAACGCAACAAGAAGTGCGCGGTAGAACAGTTTCATAGAGAGGAATTGCCTCCGGCCGTGTGAATCGACTCGGTGCGTTTGGGCTTCAGTACCGCGACGGCAGGCCTGACCAACCGGCGCCACGCTGTGCCTGCAGTTCAACACGCGGCTGTGGAATCGGTCAAGGCCGTGGGGCATCGGCAACGGCGCGAGTTTCAGCGCGACCGCGGAAGGGGCCCATGCCGCCGAGGGAATCCTGTGGGCGTATCGCTGAGAGGCGCGTTAAGGAAAGGGCAGACGGAGGGCCGGCATCGCTGCCTAGTGTCTCCGTCCGCCCATTCCCCCTCTGGGGGAGGTCTAGGTTCGTGCTTCCTGCGGTCGCAGCACGCTCGCCGAAAAGACGGTGGGAGGCGTGCTGGCGTCCTTCGGCATGTGCGACACACCGTTGCAGGTTTCGCACTGATAAAAGTTGTCAGACCGATTGATGTAGCTCAGCACCGGCATGCGTTTCGCGGTGCCAGGGCACTCGGGGCATTCCACGTATTCCATCGCGTCCTTCCGGGGGATGTCGGACGGTTCTTGGCAAGCAGACTCTACGGGCGGACAGTAACAGGTGGGCGCTGAGGCAGTCAATCTATCTTGGTGAATAGTCCGGATTCTGCATGGACTATTTATCCGCCGTATTGCTGACTCTTCGCGACAGCAGAGCAGTACTCGTGTCTCAGCCCTGAAGCGGTGCCAGGAAAAGGTTGGGCGCGGGAAGGGGACGGGCGGCGGGGCTGGCGAAGAAGCGCCCCCGGAGCCGGACTCCGGGGGCAGGCCGCGCTCAGGAGCGCTCGATTTTCACGGATTCAATGGTGATCGGCGTCAGCGGCCGGTCGCTCCGGGTCGGGGTGCTGCCGATCTTCTCGATGACGTCCATGCCTTCGACGACCTCGCCGAACACGCTGTGCTTGTTGTCGAGCCACGCCGTCGGCACCAGGGTGATGAAGAACTGGCTGCCGTTGGTGTTCGGGCCGGAGTTCGCCATCGAGAGGATGCCCGGCTTGGTGTGCCGCAGGGACGGGTGGAATTCATCGGCGAACTTGTAGCCCGGGCCGCCCGTGCCGGTTCCGAGCGGGCAACCGCCCTGGATCATGAAGCTGTCGATCACGCGGTGGAAGACGAGACCGTCGTAGAACGGCTGGGTCGTCTTCTGACCGGTCTTCGGATCGACGAATTCCTGAGTGCCCTCGGCCAGGCCGGCGAAGTTCTTCACGGTATTCGGGACTTCCGCGTCGAACAGCTTGACCTTGAAGCTGCCCGCCGAGGTCGTGAAATGCGCATGCATCATTGATATGCTCTCCAATTCGTAGACTCGAACTGTCGCGATTGTACCGGTATCTCGAGACGCGCCAAAGGCGGCTACGATTAGAGAACCTGCAGGGCAGGTCCAACAGGAGGCTTATGAATCTCAAGCGAGTGCTTTACGGCGCCGCCGGCCTGATGCTCGCATCGGCGGTTGCGTTCGCCGGCCAGGCGGATCCCAAGATCGACAAGATGAAGAACCCCGCGGCGTTCACGGAGACGGCGCCGGCCACCTACAAGGTGAAGTTCGACACCAGCAAGGGGCCCTTCGTCGTCACCGTGCATCGCGACTGGGCGCCGCTCGGTGCGGACCGTCTCTTCAACCTGGTGAAGGCCGGGTTCTACGACGACGTGCGGTTCTTCCGGGTGATCCCGGGCTTCATGGCGCAGTTCGGCATCCATGGCCGCCCGTCGGTGATGGAAGCCTGGCGTCCGGCCCGCATCAAGGACGATGCGGTCAAGCAGAGCAACCTGCGCGGCTACGTCACCTTCGCGACCTCCGGTCCGAACACGCGTACCACCCAGCTGTTCGTGAACTTCCGCGACAACGCCGGCCTCGACAAGCAGGGATTCGCGCCGGTCGGACAGATCACCACCGGCATGGACATCGTCGACCAGCTCTACGACGGCTACGGTGAGGGCGCCCCCCGCGGCAAGGGCCCAGACCAGGGTGCGATGCAGACGGAAGGCAACGCCTACCTCGCGAAGGGGTTCCCGAAGCTCGACTTCATCAAGACCACCACGATCGTTCCGTAGCACGCAGCTACGATTGGCAGTACAACAGCAGGGACGGTGCGGGAACCCGCATCGTCCCTGTGTTCGTTGGGCCCCACCCATGACTGACTCCCTCGCCCCAGGCCTCGCGGCGCTCGCCGACGGCCAGCACCCCGACCCGTTCTCGCTGCTCGGACCGCACCTCACGCCGGAGGGGCGCGTGGTCATTCGCGCGCTCAGGCCCGACGCCTCGCGCGTCGACGTGCGGCTGCTCCCGTCAGGCGAGCTGACGCCGATGACACGGCTCTCCAGCGACGGCCTGTTCGAGCTGACGCTGACGGCGAGGTCGGTGCCCGACTATCGCCTGCTGCCGACGTCGTGGAGCGGGCTGTCGTCCGAGGTGGACGATCCCTACCGCTACGGCAGCGTGCTCACCGATTTCGACCTGCACCTGTTCGGCGAGGGCACGCATCATCGCGCCTTCGAGATCCTGGGCGCGCACCGGCGGCAGGTCGGCACGACCACCGGTGTGCACTTCGCCGTCTGGGCGCCAAGCGCCCAGCGGGTGAGCGTGGTCGGCGACTTCAACGCGTGGGACGGCCGCCTGCACCCGATGCGGCACTTCACGCTCTCTGGCGTGTGGGAACTGTTCATCCCTGATCTGCAGGACGGCGAGAAGTACAAATTCGAGATCCGGACCTCTGCCGGCCACCTGCTGAAGAAGAGCGACCCCTACGGCTTCGCCTTCGAGCTGCCGCCGCAGACCGCCTCGATCGTTCGGGATATCTCCGGTTACACGTGGCAGGACAGCCACTGGATGTCGACGCGCCAGGAACACGGCGGCTGGATGAAGCGGCCGATGTCGATCTACGAGGTGCACCTCGGATCGTGGGCGCGAGTGCCCGAAGACGGCGACCGCGTACTGACCTACCGCGAGCTTGCGGCGCGTCTCGTGCCCTACGTGGTGGAGATGGGCTTCACGCACATCGAACTGCTGCCGGTGATGGAGCATCCGTTCACCGGCTCGTGGGGCTACCAGGTGATCGGCTTCTTTGCACCGACCAGCCGCTACGGCTCGCCTGAGGATTTCAAGTTCTTCGTCGACGCGTGCCACCAGGCCGGCATCGGCGTCATCCTCGACTGGGTGCCGGGACATTTCCCGAAGGACGCGCACGGCCTCGCGCGCTTCGACGGGACGGCGCTCTACGAGCATGCCGACCCACGTCAGGGTGAACAACCCGACTGGGGCACGCTCGTCTTCAACTACGGCCGGAACGAAGTCCGCAACTTCCTGCTGTCGAATGCGCTGTTCTGGCTCGAGGAATACCACCTCGATGGTCTGCGCGTCGACGCCGTCGCCTCGATGTTGTATCTCGACTACTCACGCAACCCCGGCGAGTGGGTGCCGAACAAGTTCGGTGGCCGCGAGAACCTCGACGCGATCGACTTCCTGCAGCGCCTGAACGCCCTCACGCACGGCGAGCATCCGGGCACGATCACCGCGGCGGAGGAATCGACGTCGTTCCCAGGCGTCTGCCGCCCCGTGCACCTCGGCGGTCTCGGTTTCACCTACAAGTGGAACATGGGCTGGATGCACGACCTGATCGAGTACACGCACAGCGATCCGGTGCATCGGCGGTGGCGGCACAACCTGCTCACGTTCTCCATGATCTACAACTACTCGGAGAACTACATCCTGCCGTTCTCGCACGATGAAGTCGTGCACGGCAAGGGGCCGATGCTCGACAAGATGGCGGGTGACGTGTGGCAAAAGCACGCGACGCTGCGCGCCCTCTACGGCTTCAAGCTCGGGCACCCTGGCAAGAAGCTGACGTTCATGGGGAACGAGTTCGCCCAGCCGCGCGAATGGCATCACGACCGGAGCCTCGACTGGCACCTGCTCGACAGCCCTCACCACGCCGGCATGAAGCGCTACGTGCAAGAGCTGAACCGGCTGCTCCATACCGAGCCGGCGCTCTACGAAACCGACTTCCAAGGCGGCGGGTTCCGCTGGATCGACTGTAGCGACAACGAGCACAGCGTCGTGTCGATCATGCGCACGGCGCTCGATCGGCGCGACTTCGTGGTCATGGTGTTCAACTTCACGCCCCTGCCGCGGTATGACTACCGCGTCGGCGTGCCCGCGGGCGGCTTCTACCAGGAACTGCTGAACAGCGACGCGTCGCTGTTCGGTGGCGGCGACGCCGGCAACGGGGGCGGCGTGGACAGCGAGTCCACCGGCGCGCACGGCTACGCCGAGTCGGTGCGGCTCATGCTGCCGCCGCTCAGTTGCCTGATGCTGAAGCGCCGCTGACCCGGCCTGTGGTGTCGTCGCTCCGCCACTCACGCACCACGGCCGTCGTCCTCGTCACCGCCACCGCGGTGGTCGATATTCTCGCCTTCTCGATGGCGGTGCCGGTGCTGCCTGATCTGAGCCGCCGGCTCGGGGCGTCGCCAACCACCATCGGGTTGCTCTTCGGCATCTTCGGGGTGTCGGTCCTGATGACCTCGGTGCCAATGGGCGGCCGGTCGGACCGCACCGGCCGTCGCGGGCCGCTGCTCGCCGGCGCGCTCGGGCTCGCTGTTTCCAGCGCCGCCTTTGCGATCTCCACCACGCTGCCGTTCCTGTTTCTCGCCCGGTTCCTGCAGGGCGCCGCCGACGCCGTCACCTGGGTGGTGGGGCTGGCGCTCGTGGCCGACCTCTACGCCGAGGACGAGCGCGGTCGCATCATGGGGTTGGTCATGGCCGGCACCAACATCGGCTTTCTCGCCGGGCCGTCGCTCGGTGGCTGGCTCTACGAGGTTGGAGGACCGCGCCTGCCGTATCTCGTGGTGGCGGGCCTGGCGCTGCTCTGCGCCGCCGGCTTCTGGTGGATTCGTCCGCCAGTCCATCGTGCGGTGACCGAGGCCGTGCCGTTCGCACGGCTGATGCGCGACCGCCAGGTGCGGGTCTGTGCCCTCACTATCGTGCTCGGCGGTGGCGCCCTGGCGCTGGTCGAGCCCACGCTGTCACTCCACCTGGCTGATGTGGCCGGACTCGGCCCTGCACGCATCGGCATGGTGATGGGCGGCGCGGCGGTGATGTCGGCGATGCTCCATCCCGGCATGGGGCGGTTGGCAGACCGGATCGACCTTCGGCGGCTCATGCTGGCGGGCCTTGGCGGCATCGGCCTCACGTTGCCACTGCTATCGCTCGCGGACACGTTCGTGAGTGCGGCGGTGGTCTACGCTGTCTTCATGGTGCCGGTGGCGGCGATGGTGACGCCGTCGCTGGCGTACATGGCCTCGGCGACCACCGCGTCTGGCGTCCGCTCGTTCGGTGTCGCCTACGGCATCTACAACTGCGCGTGGGCCACGGGACTCCTGCTCGGTCCGGCTATCGGCGGCGCGGCGTACGAACACATCGGCTTCAGGGCGCTGATGTGGACGACGGCGCCGGCCCTCGTGGTGGCGACGCTCGCGCTTACCCGCGTACGCGTCTCTCGTGCCCCAGCGCCCGGGGTGTAGAATCCGAACTCGGAGGCTATATCCATGAGTCATTCGCGCATCGCTCTTGCGCTCACCGCCTGTCTCGCCGTGGCTTCGACGCAGGCGTTGAGAGCCGACGTTCGGTCCGATCAGAAAACCAAGTTCCAGCTTGCCGGTGCACTCGGCAAGGTCGTGAATTTCTTCGGTGGCAAGGCCGCCCGCGATGGGGTGACCTCGACGGTGGCCCTGAAGGGCGACCGGATGATGACCACCACCGGCGATTCGGGCGGTCAGATCATCGACCTCGCCGAAGAGAAAGTCTACAACCTCGACCTGAAGAAGAAGTCGTACACGGTGGTCACCTTCGCCCAACTGCGCCAGCAGATGGAAGAGGCGCGGAAGCGGGCGCAGGAAGAGGCCGCCAAGAATCCGGAGGCGGACAAGCCGGCCCAGCGCGACCCGAACGCGAAAGAGGTCGAGGTCGACTTCGACGTCAAGAACACCGGCGAGAAGAAGGACATCAACGGCTTCGCCACCACGCAGTCGATCATGACCATCACCGTGCGTGAGAAGGGCAAGACGCTGCAGCAGGGCGGCGGCATGGTCCTCACCAGCGACATCTGGCTGACGCCGTCGATTCCCGCGATGAAGGAAGTCGCCGACTTCCACATGAAGTACGCCCAGAAGCTCTATGGGCCGATGGTCGAAGGCGCGTCGCCACAGGACATGGCGTCGGCGATGGCGATGTATCCGCAGATGAAGCCAGCGCTCGAACGCATGGCCACCGAAGGGCGCAAGCTGCAGGGCACGGCCATCCTCACCACGACCACCATCGACGCCGTGCAGTCGGCAGAGCAGGTGGCCGCGTCGCAGAGTTCGGCCGGTGACGCGAAGTCCTCTGGTGGATCGGCGCCGACCAGCGTGGGCGGCCTCATCGGCGGCTTCGGTCGCCGCATGGCGAAGAAGAAGGAAGACGAGCCGGCGGTTGCCGCCGGTCCGAAGGACCGCGCGACGGTGCTCACCACCACCAACGAAACGCTGAAGCTGTCGACGACGGTGGCCGACGCAGAGGTGGCCGTTCCTGCCGGTTTCAAGGAAAGCAAGTAGACCGGGTCGTTCCGGCGCTGGAAGCCATCGGTGGTGGCGTTGGTCGGCGTCAGGCTGTATCGCTGCATCTTCGTCGTGCGTGGCGCTGCGGTGTCGCTCGGTCCTCAGGGCGCTTTGCATTCGGCGGGTCGTGCGCACGCCGCCAGCCCGCTGCTCTGTCTCGACCTCTCGCCGGCCGCCACCGCCGGCGGCACGACGCCGTACCGCGACGTCGATCTGACGGCGAGCGCGTCGAGGCGCTGGTGACCGGCGCGTCGGAGACGGGCACGTGGGCGAGTCGCCCACGGGTGACCTACACCGCGCAGCACTGCCAGTTGGTCCGCATGGGACTCGAGCCAGGTGGGGCGGTCGGGGCCAACATCCACGCGCCGACGGGCAGGCCGAAGACGAACGGTTCAGCGGTCGGACGGCGGCGCAGGCAGCCGTTCACGCCCTGGCGCGGGATACTTCACAATGCCGCTTGGAGCACAACAGCTGTTCCGCTTAAACTACTGATTCCACTCGTGCGGAGAGATGTCCGAGTGGTTGAAGGAGCACGCTTGGAAAGCGTGTGTAGGGGAAACCCTACCGTGGGTTCGAATCCCACTCTCTCCGCCACAACTTCCGGCTAAGTCGTTTTTATTAAACTAGTTGCTGGATTGCGATGGGACGTCATCCCACGCTTTGTCCCACATTTCGTCGCCGCTCGTAAGCCGCTCCAGGTCATCGGCCCGCCATTCGCTCATTCCCTGTTCGCATCCGTTGAGTTTTGCTCCCGGTTTGCACAGGTAAGTTCTCGCTAGCCGGTGGCCCGCCGCCCGCAACGTCGGGAGCTGGCTCGAGGCGGTAAGCGGCCCTGAGTTGCAGTCCTCGCACTCTCACCTTAGAACAGCCTGGACGCTGGGAAGGCGCTTCGCCGCGTATGGCATCGTCGAGCTGCGGAAGCCGCTGATGACACCTTCCAGCCCGTGGACCCCAAGGGCCTTGGCAATGAGGGCTTCATGGATGAAGTTCACGCTGCTGACTATCTGCAGCAGGTGGGAGTACAGGGCCTCCGCGTCCAGGTCCGGATGCAGAAACGTGTCGATGTCACGGTAGTTGGCCTTGATTCTCTTGCGATAGAGAAGGCTGAGCAGAGCGGTCGGTCCTACGCTTGCGGCAACTCGCTCCCAGTCTGCTGCGCTGAAGCTCTTCTTGCGCTTTCCCAGCTTGGTGCGAACATCCGTGGCCGCTGCCTTCCGGTTCTCCACGTCGATCTTTCTCGTGGCATTCAGGAACTGGGCAATCTGACCGTCCACGGTCCCCGCGTCATGGGAAGCGAAGGTCAGCGTTGTCGGTAATGTCGTGCAGGAGAGTCCGGAGTAGGTCGGGCTGAGCCTCCCACTAAGAGCGAATCCGATGGCGTCTGGGTAACGCCCAGCGATTACCTCCATGGCGAACTTCCTAATTACAGCCGTATGAGAGGTCTCGCTGAAGCCGACTGATTTGAAATAGGCGAGCGTGACTGCGAAGACGGAGTAGTAGGCCTGAGGAAAGGCCCAATACAGGGAGTGTTGAAGGGAAACCGAAGGGCATGCAGCGCCACAATGTGGGTCTATTTGTGGGACGAGCCGCCTGATGAACCTCGAATTACCTCGCAAATCACGGACTTGAAAGGCGGACCAACCGTCCGCCTCATCTCGGTGAACAGTTCGCGGAACCCTCCCCAGCAGACAAGCGGCCACGCCCAGGCGGTCCGGCACATCAGGTCCTAAAAAGAGGTAACGATTCGCCGGTAAAGGGTAAAATTAACATCCCATTACCTCTTTGCTGCCAGGAGTGCCCTCATGCCCTCACTTCAGCCGTCCTACCTGACGAGCTTGAGGTTCGACACGTCCGAGCTGAGCACCATTCGTCGCATTGGAGAGGCACGTGGACGGCAGGACCTCTTCGTGCGGCAGTTCCCAGAGCAGCTCGACACGCTCCGCACGAACGCCATCGTCGAATCGACGGAGTCATCGAACCGCATTGAGGGCGTCGTCGCCGCGCCAGGTCGAGTCGCCGACCTCGTGGTTCGTCGCGCGGAACCGCGCACTCGCTCCGAACAGGAAATCGCGGGCTACCGCGACGCGTTGCAGCTGATTCACGAGTCGCACGCGGACATGCGGCTCGCCCAGAACATCGTCCTCCAGCTCCATCACATGCTCTACCGCTACCAGCCTGGGACTGGCGGCCGCTGGAAGAGCGCTGACAATCAGATCGTCGAGCGCGAGGCGGACGGCACGGTCGTGCGCGTCCGTTTCAACCCGACGCCTGCTGTGGCGACGCCCCAGGCGATGGCGGACCTGAGCACCCACTACCACGACGCCATCGCCGGTTCACTTGCCGATCCGCTCGTGCTGCTGCCACTCGCGGTGCTCGACTTCCTCTGCATCCACCCGTTCACCGACGGTAACGGCCGTGTCGGACGGTTGCTGTCGCTGCTGCTGCTGTATCACTTCGACTACCAGGTCGGGCGCTACGTCAGCCTCGAACGCCTCATCGAGGAGTCGCGAGAGACCTACTACGAGGCGCTTGCGCGCAGTTCGCGAGCGTGGCACGAACACACGCACGATGCCCACCCGTGGCTCAACTACTTTTGGGGCGTGCTCATCCGCGCCTCCGGGGAGTTCGAGGCGCGAGTCGAGTCACTGAAAGGGTCGAAGACCGAGCAGGTGCAAGCCGCCGTTGCTCGTCGGCTCGGTCCTTTTGGCATCGCGGATCTCGAACACGACTGTCCTGGCGTGAGCCGCGACATGGTGCGCCACGTCCTGCGGCAGATGCGAGCCGAGGGTCGGGTGCAGGTTGAGGGGCACGGTCGCGGCGCAAAGTGGCGCGCCGGGTCTGCCTAGGCTCGCGCCGAATCGCGCCGGGCGGACGCGGGACCGCCCCGTTGCGCCGTCGACACCGCAAGCAGTGTGAAGCGAAAGTGGCGTGTCACGTGAATTCCTTGCCCCCGGCGGCGCTGGTTGCGAACAGGTCGCGGAGGTCGAGCAGTTGTGCCAGCGGCCGTGTCGCCGCGGGCGTGCGCGGGTCCACTCCGTGCGGCTGGAACGCGAAGACCGTCATGCCGGCCGCGACGCCTGCCAGCATGCCCGGCAGGCTGTCCTCGATCACCGCGCAGTCGCCAGGCGCGACGCCGAGCGCGCTCGCGGCGTGCAGGAACAGTCCGGGATGCGGCTTCCAGACACCGACGTCGTAGCTGCTGAAGATGCGTCCTTCGAAGAAGGGCAGGAGCCCGGTCAGCGAGAGGCTCAACTCGATCTTCGCCATCGGGCCGCTCGATGCCACGCAGATCAGGACGGACGTCGTCGACAGCGCCTGCACCAGTTCCACGGCGCCCTCGATGGCGCGCAGCCTCGAGCGAAATGCCTGCGCCGACCTGGCGCGGAAGTCCGGCACGAACGTCGCCGGCAACGGCCGGCCAAGGCGGGCTTCGAGTTCGGCGATACAGTCCGCCATCTTCCCGCCACGGAAGGCGGTGAGCGCCTCCGGCACGGTCAGGTGCAAGCCGTGCTCGCTGATCGCCTCGACGAGCACCTCGGTCGAGAGCGTTTCACTGTCGACGAGCGTGCCGTCGCAATCGAAGATGATGGCGTTCATCGGGCTCAGTGCTGCACGCCGTCAGCGGCGATTCCGGTGAGGATCCCCTCGAGTTCATGCGCCAGCCGGAAACCAATGGCGCCGCGGGGAGGCATGTTCAGCACCAGCCGAGTGTAACGCGCGCGTGCTACACTCCGCGCCGCCATGCGCCACCGTCTCACACGACTCGCCGCGTGCCTGCTCGTGTCGATTGCCGCCGTGGGATGTGCCGGCGAATCGGCCACAGAGTACAAGCCGACGTCGACCGTCCGGGAGGTAATGCGCTCCATCGTCGACCCGAGTTCTGACGCGCTGTGGGACTCCGTGGAGATTGTCGCCACCGTCGAGGGCACGGTGCACAAGATGCCGAAGACCGACGAGGAGTGGGCCGTGCTGCGACGCAGCGCCGTCACACTGGTCGAGGCCGGCAACCTGCTGCTCATCCCCGGTCGGCTCGTGGCACGGCCGGGCGAACCGGCGGGCGACCCGCGGACCGACCTGAATCCTGAGGAGATCGACACCAAGCGGCGCCAGGCCCCTGGCGCGTGGGCGTTGCGTGCGCATCGCCTGCAGGATGCCGCGGCGGAGTCGCTGAAGGCCATCGATGCGAAGGACGTCACCGCCCTGCTGAATGCCGGTGAAACCCTCGATGCCGCCTGCGAGAGTTGCCACCGCGACTACTGGTACCGAGTGCAGTGACTCAGCGGTGCGTCAGTAGGCGTCGCCGATGAACGGCAACATCCGTCCGAAGTAGAGCACGCCGAACCACGCCACGAGCGACACCAGACCGATGGCCTTGGCGGCCATCGACGTGTCCGCGTTCGGCCCGAGCGCCATCGTCTGCTTGCCGATGGTCATTTCGAAGACGCCCGCATTCGCGCCGGCGACGACGAGACAGCCCACTTTCCACCACCACCCGACGTTGTGCACGTACTGCTCGGGGTGCCCGACGAAGAAGATGATGCCGGTGAGCAGGTTCAGTCCGAAGCCCGCGATCGCCACAGGCACCAGGTCGTGCGCGCCTTCGAGCGATACGCGGCGAAAGAATCCCATGAGCCGCAGGTCGAAGAAGCCAACGATGCCGATGAGCAGCGTGAGCCCGATGAAATGCAGCGTCTCAGCAAGCGGCCAGACCCAGAGGCTGAAGACAATGGCCTTCGACAGGCTGGTGGCCTGCAGCCACGCCACAAGCGCATCCATCAGGGAACTCCGATGTACGCCATGAGGCGTCCAGCCGTGATCGCCACGCACCACAACACGGCCGACCACAGCGCCAGCCGCGTGCCGTTGGCAGGCACGACATCGGGCGCGCTCAGGTTCGCGTGGTCCAGGACGATGCGCCGGGTCGCGAACGTTACCCACAGTGCCGCGAAGATCGACAGCAGCTTCACGTAGAAGATCCACTGGCCAGACTTGTGTACCGCATCGGCGATGAAGAGCAGGATGCCGCTCAGGGTATTCAGCGCGAACGCCCACGCCATGATCGGGAAGAGCGGGGCGAGCGCGCCGACGCGCAGCTTGCGTCCGTAGCCCAGCAGGCGCAGATCGACGACGGCACTGGCCCCGACAACGATGCCGAGACCAACCGTGTGAAGCGTGAGGATGGTGGGGTAGGCCCAGATCGAGGGGTCCTCGCGCACCCAGGTGGCGAGCGCGGTTCCCTCGAGCCAGGCAGTCAGATTAGTCACGAGCGGTGTCGGTGACGGGCCGTCAGCGCGGCGGCTGCTGCTCTTCCGTCACGCGGCCGCCGGGCTGAATCGGGCTGCCGTCTGGGCGGGTCACCTTGGCGCAGCACATGCCGAACGAGCCTTCGGCGCGCGACGGCTGACCGACCACCTTGACGATGGTGCCGGGCTTCAGGGTGTCGGTGGTCCACCCGGTGCGCGTCAGTGAGGCGGCGGCCCCAAGCTCCACCTGCCACTCCACCTTCTTTCCGTTCACGTCGGATTCAAAGTAGAGGAAGGAGTGCGGGTTGCGGATCAGGAGTTTGGTGACAGGACCCTGGGCTTCGGCCGACTTCGTCGCATCGTAGAACGGCGCGCTCGAGTGGTGGGCCACCAGCGGCACGGTGGCGATCGCGGCCGCCGCCAGGGTGGCGGACAGCGCATACAGGGCAAAGCGTCGAATGGTCATGACGTATCTCCTCGGTACGAGCGGCGGTCTTACTTGTACTTCTGCGGCATCATGCGCACGGGCGCGCGTGAGGTTTCGGGGTCGCAGTCCCATGGAGAGATCTTGTATCCCTGACGGACCGGGAGCCAGCGGGTCGTGTAGCCGGTCGGCTTCTTCAGGAACATCGGGTCTTCGACGGTGATCGTCATCTTCAGCTCGGTGCCTTCGCGCCAGTAGCGTTCGTGCACCTTCTTCAGCGTCGACGAGGGGATGCCGTTGTAGTCGTCGAAGCCGGTGATGTCGAACGTGAAGTGATCGGTGTCGACCAGCAGCGCGTTACCCTCGTAATGTCCGACCGAAAAGCCCTGGAGGCTCCAGTCGGCACCGGTCGGCTTGCGGCCGTCGAGCCACACGGTGCGCAGTTGGTCGTCCTTCTCGTAGCGAAGCAGGACGCGGTCAGGCCACTGCACCAGCTCCATCGAGTACGGGTCGTACTGGATGGCCGGCGACGACGCCGGCTGGCAGTCGTACTTGGGCGAGAGCGCCTCGTCGAATACCTTCTGGTAGGCGAGGGCGCGCTCGTTCAGTTCGGGAAAGTTCTCCTTGCCCCACGGAACGGTCTCGCTGTTGACCGGGCGGGCACGCGGGGTGCCGTCCCAAATGCCGCTCAGATCGGGTTCCTTGCCAGGGATGGACGAGCCCTGGGCGTGAACGCTTCCGCCCATTGGCCAGACGGTCGCGGCGGTTGCCATCAGCGCCGCGCACGCGAGCGAGAGTCCAATCCGCCGACTCCGGTTCAATACCCTGCTCTTCATCGTCATTCAGTCCCTCTGGTGTTCTGGCCGGCTGCGCGGTCCAAAGTGCCGCAAATTTTACATCACGACGGCCACCCGGCGGCCTACCGGCCCATTGTTCGCACCGCTGCACGTGAGATCGCGTGGGGCCTCACCCCTGCGGCGGTATCAGCCGATAATCCCTGCAGTGGGACCTATCAGCGAAACGTTCGGCGAACTCCTTCCCGGCCTCCGGTCGGACGAACGGGCCGCACATATCCTCGTCGTCGACGATCTGCCCGCCAACACCCGGGTGCTCGAGGCGCTGTTGACGAGCGACGGCTATCGTGTCACGACGGCCGAAAATGGTGAGGACGCGCTGGCGGCGGTCGCGACAGAGCGACCGGATCTCGTGCTGCTCGACATCCTCATGCCAAAGATCGACGGCTACGAAGTCTGCCGTCGGCTGAAGAACGACCCCGCCACCCGTCTCATCCCGGTCGTGCTCGTGACGGGGCTGACCGACACGGACAGCCGCATCCGCGGACTCGAGGTGGGCGCCGACGACTTCATGTCGAAGCCGTTCATCGTCCCCGAGATGCGCGCGCGCGTCGCGTCACTATTGCGGATCAAACGATATACGGACGCGCTCGACTCGGCGGAGTCGGTGATTCTGAGCCTCGCGATGACCATCGAAGCGCGCGACCGCGCCACTGAAGGTCACTGCCAGCGGCTGGCACAGTACGCCGTGGCGCTCGGCGAACGGCTCGGCATGTCGCACGAAGACCAGGACACGCTGCGCGTTGGCGGCTACCTGCACGACATCGGCAAGGTCGGCATCCCTGACCGCATCCTGCTGAAGGACGGTCAGCTCACCACCGACGAATACGACCTGATGAAGAACCACACGCTGATCGGCGACCACCTGTGCGCCGAGCTGCGGTTGCTGAAGCGGATCCGGCCGATCGTGCGCCACCATCACGAGCACCTGGATGGCAGCGGTTATCCCGACGGGCTGGCGGGCGACGCGGTGCCGTTGCTGGCGCAGGTCATGGGCATCGTCGACGTGTTCGACGCGCTCACGACGTCGCGCCCCTACAAGCCGGCGATGTCGGTCGAGCGTGCGTGCGACGTGCTGCGCGACGAAGTGCGGCTCGGCTGGCGGCGTGGCGACCTGGTCGAGACCTTCATCGACATGCGCGTCGATCGTGGCATGCTACCCAGCGCTGCCGAGCAGGTCTCTGCGTAAGACCCTTCCGTCTCTCCCGTTCTACCAGGTGAGCGAACGCGTCTCGCCGGTCAGCGTGGTCGTGGCCGTGCCGATGAAGTCGCTGTGGCACAGCAGCCAGCGATCGTTCTCGAGCACGGCGCTGACGTAGTCGATGCCGTCGGCCGTTTCCTTCTTGCCATCGGACTTGTACGTCACTTCCCAGTGCACCGTGTAGGCCGAGCAGGCGTCGGTGTTCGGCTGCTGGCGTCCCGATGGGAAGCAGCCCTGGTGGACGAAGTTGAAGGTGGCTGGTGGCCGGCGCACGACGCGGGCCGCGGCGAAATTCTGGAGGAAGAGGCGGCGGTTCTGATCCGTGTCGTTCGCCTCGTTCGTTCGCCCCTTGCCGCCGTCGCAGGTCGTCGAGAAGTTGTGCAGCACCTCGTTGGTGCTCTTGGTCGAATCCGAGAACAACAGCAGGAAGTCGGTGCCGGCGCTCAGGATCTCGTTCTGCGAGTCGTGGACGCGCACGGGGAAGCTGCCGCTGGTCGACTGCGTGTGGGTGACGCCCCCCTCCGTGAACTTCTCGGTCACCTTCAGGCCAACCGTCACCGTTGCCGGCGTTCCCCCGGAGATCGCGCTCGGGATCTTCCAGGTGAGTGTCGGCCCTGACGGCGTCAGCGTGCCGGGTGCGGTCCACTCGTAGGTGAGCGCGGCGTTCGACGTCTCGCTGTCGGTGACCGTGGCGAGCACCTGCACCGTCTCGTCGATGTCGGCAAAGCCCGAGGGCTGGTTGTTGCGCGAGCCAATGCTGCGGAAGACGCTGATGACCGGTGCGCGATTCGCGCCGCTTGGGGCCACGAAGGTGAACGCGTTGGCCAGCGTGCTCGTCTTGCCGCCCGTCGTGATCGTTACTTCCGCCGTACCAGCGGTGGTGCGTAGCCCGGTGACCGCCGTCATGGAGGTGCTGCCGGACACGACGACGCCGGTGGCGGGGACGCCGCCGATCGACACCGTGGCATCGCTGGCGAAACCGGTGCCGCTGATGCTGACGCTGTTGCCGCCGGTCGTGCTGCCGCTGGTGGGCGAGACCGACGTGACCTTCGGCGCCGAGCTGGTTGGCCCCGAGGGGCTGTCCGAGCCGCACGCGACGATGAGGAACGGGATGACGGCGACGAGCGCCGCCCTTACGGCAGGTCGGAGGCGAAACGGGTGCATCACGGTTCGACGTTCATAGTAGCCCGACTCAGCGAGCGGCGGGCGCCAGCGGCGGCGCCGCGCCGGTCGCCGGGTTGTAGCGCGGATTCTGCGGGTTGTTCGTCTGGTCGTTCGGGTCGAAGTCCGGCTCGCCGCGCCCACTGTTCACCCAGGCGGTGTAGACCAGATCGCGCAGCAGCGTGGCGGCGTCGGCGGTCGTGGCGTACACGAGTTCGCGTCCCTCGCGGCTGTCCTTCCTCTCGAATTCCTTCCGCTGATCGAGCTGGTAGAGCTGCTCGACGCGCGTGTGGGCGTGGTCGACATGCACGAGGACGGCGGCGAACGGATCGGCCACGACCGTGGGCGACGCCGGAATGCGCGCCTGGATGTCGCGTTCGTGCAGTCCGATCAGGTCGACGAACGTGTTTTCGAAGAGCCAGTGGACAGCGCCGTCGCGGGTGTAGCCCTTCGGGTTGTCGCCCACCCAGCCATCGTGCTGGACGGTGCTGTGCAGCGGCTGCGCGCCGTCCGCCACATAGTGGCTCATCCACCCGAGGTAGAACGCCGCGTCCTGCTCGATGAAGGCCGTGTCCTGGTTCTGCGCACGCCGCGTGCGCCAGGTGCGGAACACCACCTTCAGCCGTTCGTAGCCCTCGACGACGGCGTAGGGGAGCGTGCCGGTGTAGTGGATGTTCGTGAGCGCGGCCTTCGCCGGGTCGGACGCGTGCAGCCGCCGGTGCTCGTCGTAGACCGCCAGCATGAACTCGTCGCGCGAACGCGGGATCTGCGTCAGGAACGCGAACTGCTCCGTGTACCAGACGTGGTTCGGATCCTCGGCCGCCTTGGAGAACGGTTCGTACGGGCCGCGCCACGAGTCGGCGAGCACCGAGCGGTTGCCGATCCAGTCGATCTGTCGCGCCAGGAACGGCGGCACGTCGGAGGGGAGCGCGCGGATGGCCGCGCGGCTCACGACCCGGTGGCCAGCCGCACCCCAGGCTCCGGTCCGAACTTGCAGCACAGTGGCCAGCAGCAGGACAAGAACGGTGGCCTTCTTCATGGTCCCGATTGTCGCTCGGATTGTGTGCAAACCACCCGTCCCCGGCTGGCTCGACGATGCTATCGTCGTCGTCATGAAGGTCAGCGAGCTCAAGGCCGACATGGACGCGGCGTTCAGGCAGGTCGACGAGCGATTCAAACGGGTCGACGAGCGATTCGAACAGGTCGACGAGCGGTTCGAGCAAGTGGACCGCCGCCTCGAGGCGGTCGATACCAGACTCGAGGCCATGGACCGGCGGATTACGGACGAGGGGACAGCCACCCGCCGCCACTTCGACGTCGTCGCTGAAGACCTCAAGTCGCAGTTCAAGGCTGTGGCTGACGCCTCCGCGCAGAGCGAGCGGCGCCTGGCGTCGATCACCAGCGAGAGTGTCACGCTCCTGTCGGCCCTGAGCGACCACGAACTCCGCCTGCGCGTGCTCGAGGGAACCCGCGGCCGCTCGCGCTGAACGTGGCCAGTTCTGGCTGCTGACCGCGGACGTCCACCGTCAGACCATCAGAACGTGGCAATCGGGTTCAGCGGGAACCCCGTCCCACCCAGCACCGGCACGGCCGCGGCGGTGAGCAGGAACTCCCAGCGCTTGCGCGCGGCGGCTTCCTTGGCGACGGCCTCCAGGTCCATCACATCGATGAGCGGCAATCCCATCGCCACGATCGCCACCTGGTGAATCGGACGCGGGCTACCCTGGACGCCTGACGGCTGCACGTCGGTGACGGCGTCATTACCAAGCAGCGCCACATCGCGCTCCTTTAGCCACGGCAGCACTGACGCGTGGAAGCCGCCGGCGTTCGCCGCGACATTCCAGGCGCCCGTCTCGGCGCGTTGCGCCCATCGCCCAGTGCGCAGGAAGAGCGCGTCGCCGCTGCGGATCGTCAGGCCGGCGAACGTCTCCCAGGCTTCGAGGTCCGCGATCGTGACGGGTGTGCCTGGGTCGAGGTAGGGCACCTTCTTCAGCAGCGGCAGGTCGACCAGGATGCCGCGCGTCATGATGCCGCTCTTCTGGTTCTCGATGCCGTTCTGTGGGCAGCCGACGCCTTCCTTGATGTTCGAGCGGTCGAAGCCGTTGTAGATCTTTCCCTGGAACGAGTAGTGGCAGAGCGCGTCGATGTGGGTGATGACCGAGCCGTGGTACCAGATGGTGTATTGGTCCATGGCGTGCCCGGCGGCGTCGAGCGTCATCGCCTGTCCAATCGGACGCGGGCTGTCGGGTGCCGGCACCTTGTCGATGGTATGGGCCAGCGACACAGACACCCCGTCCTTCACCAGTTTCAGCGCCGCTTTCGCCACGGCCGGCGTCATCAGGTTCAGGGTGCCGCGCTGGTCGTCCTTCCCCCAGCGGCCCCAATTCGACAGCTCGGACATCCATTTATCGACCTGTTCCACCGTCAAACCAGCCTGCTGCGCGGTCAGCGACGGCGTCAGTGAGAGGGCGACGAGCAACGCTGCGACATATCGAGACTTTTGCACGGGGGCCTCCTTGGGGATAATGGGGCGCATTTTACCTGCGGAGGAATTGAATGAATGTTTTCGGTTTCCGTCGAGTCGCTGCGGCGATCCTGACGATGGCGGGGGTGGCGGCGCCGTTGTCCGCCCAGAGCATCACGGACGCGGATCTCGCGAAGGGTCTGTCGGATCCCACACGCTGGCTAGTGGTGTCCGGAACCTATGACGGACAGCGGCTGAGCCCGCTCACCCAGATCACACCGGCGAACGTGAGCCAACTGGCTCCGCAGTGGACGTTCCAGGCAGGTGTGACCGGTCAGTTCGAGGCCACGCCGGTGGTCCTGAACGGCATCCTCTACGTCACCGGTCCCCAGAACCACGCGTGGGCGATCGACGGCCGCACGGGCAAGCAGATCTGGCACTACCAGCGGCTGCTGCCGGCGGGCCTGAAGGTCTGCTGCGGCCCGGTCAACCGCGGCTTCGCCATCTACGGCAACAAGCTGTTCATGACGACGCTCGACGCGCACCTGCTTGCGATGGACCCGAAGGACGGCAAGATCCTGTGGGACGTTGAACTCGCAGACTTCAAGCTGGGCTACGCCAGCACTGTCGCGCCGCTCATCGTCAAGGGCAAGCTGATTGTCGGCATGGCCGGCGGTGAGTACGCCAACCGCGGGTTCATCGACTCGTACGACCCCGAATCCGGCAAGCGCAACTGGCGCTTCTGGACTATTCCTGCTCCCGGTGAACCGGGCAGCGAGACGTGGCCGGTGGACGTGCTCGAGCGCGGCGGTTCGCCGACGTGGGTGACCGGCACCTACGACGCCGACCTCAACACGGTCTACTGGGGCACGGGCAACCCGAACCCCGACTGGGACGGCGACAGCCGCCCTGGCGACAACCTCTACGCAGCCTCGGTCGTGGCGCTCGACCCGGACACGGGCAAGCTGAAGTGGCATTTCCAGTACACGCCGCACGACACGCACGACTGGGACGCGAACCAGACGCCGGTGCTGGCCGACCTGACGATCAATGGTCAGCCGCGCAAGGTGCTGATGCAGGCCAACCGCAACGGCTTCCTCTACGTGCTCGACCGCACCAACGGCAAGTTCATCAACGCCTGGCAGTACGGCAACCAGAACTGGGCGTCGGGCTTCACGCCGGCGGGCCGTCCGATCGAAATCCCCGGCCACGTGCCGACGGCTGAGGGCACCGAGAGCTGCCCGGACTGGTACGGCAACACGAACTTCATGCCGCCGTCGTTCGACAAGCAGCGTGGCCTGTTCTTCCTCACGGTTCGTGAGACGTGCGCGAAGTTCATCAAGAAGGACACGCCGGACGCCAACGTCGGCGACCGCACGATGGGCGGCACTGTGGCTCCTGTCGGCACCCGCACCGGCGCGCTGCGCGCCATCGATCCGCTGACCGGACAGCGCAAGTGGGAAGTGAAGTACGAGGGACCGGGTTGGGCGGGTGTGCTCGCGACGGCGAGCGGCATCGTGTTCAGCTCCGACCACGACGGCACGTTCATGGCCGTCGACTCGTCGACCGGCACGGTGCTCTATACCTACGAGACCGGCGGCAACGTCTTCGGGCCGCCGACCACCTACATGATCGACGGTCGGCAGTGGGTGTTCCTACCCTCCGGCCTGACTGCGACGGCGTTCGCGCTGCCGCGGGCTGCGGCCGCCCGCTAGGTAGCCCCCGACGTGTGAGGGCCGGCTCAGGCCGGCTCTCACACCCGCGTTCCGCCCGCCTTCCTGCCGCACACTCTTCTCGCCGACGGAACGCCGCAGGCATGCCTCTGCTGTCGAGAGTCGAGCGTCACCCCTGCGGCAAGTGATACATTAACGATGACAGCAGGAGGCATCGTGGCAAATCGGACAAGACCCACGCTCGAGAAGCGTGCTAAAGAGCGTGCGCGACAGGACAAGCGGAAGCAGAAGGATGAGCGCCGTTTGACGGCGAAGGGGACGAAGACGAATTCGCCGCGTGGCGAAGGCGAGGAAGACCCGGATATTGCCGGCATCGTGCCCGGCCCGCAGCCGCTCCCATGGGACGACGAGGAAGAAGAAGTCGTGTGAGGCGAGGGGCTGGCGCAGCCAGCCGTGGCGTAACCACTGCCGTAGCGCCATCATCGTTCCTGTCGAACCAACCTTCGTGACCGAGTCGGGCGTCATGCGCGCTGCCGACGGTCACCCGTGACCTCGAAACCCTACATCACACCGCCACACGTCGTGTGCGGTCCATTGTCTTGAAGGTGCGCCGCGCGCGAGCCGCGCGGCGTCCTGATAGCGGCGAATCCGCGCGGGCGTGGCTGGCCGAGGCCTGGGCTGGCGTCGAGTTACTGCGCGCGGAGCAGCAGCACCGGGATCTTCACGAGGTGCCGCACCTTCGTGACGGTGGTGCCGAACAGCACATCCGCGATGAAGCGGTGGCCGTGCGTCGACATCGCGATCAGGTCGACGTGCGCCTCTTCCGCGACACGGATCAGTTCATCAGCCGGGTCGCCCTTGGCGAGCTGGACGGTGACCGTCAGTCCTTCCGCCACCATCTCCGAGCCCACCTGTTCGAGATAGGCACGGTCTGCCTTCATCTCTTCCGATTCGCGCAGGTTCAGTTGGTCGAAGTGGCGCGCGGCCCAGCCGTCGGCCACGTGCACCAGGAGCAGTTCCGCCCCGGTGAGCTGGGCGAGTTGCCGCGCGTGCGCGAGGATCGTCGCGTCGGCGGGGGAGTGTTCGAGGGCAACGAGGATGCGGCGATACATCGGCGCCGATTCTACACGCCGAAGAAGGTCTGGTAGAGCAGCCAGACGTTCAATGCGGCAATGACCACGGCCACGGTCCACGCGAGCAGCTTCACCCACAGTGGGTTGACGAACGCGCCCATCTTGGCCGAGTTGCTGGTGAACGACACCAGTGGGAACACCGCGAAGGGCAGCTGCAGGCTGAGGATGACCTGGCTCAGGATGAGCAGCGGGCCGGTGCCGCGCTCGCCGTAGAGCACCGTGACGATGATGGCGGGGATGATGGCGATGAGCCGCGTGATGAGGCGGCGCAGCCACGGGCGGAGCCGGAGGTTGATGAACCCCTCCATCACGATCTGGCCGGCCAAGGTTCCCGTCAGCGTGGCGTTCTGTCCCGAGCAGAGCAGCGCCACCGCAAACAGCACACCCGCCATCGTCGTGCCGAGCAGCGGCGACAGGAGCTGGTGGGCGTCGGAGATGTCGGCGACCTCCTCGTAGCCGGTGCCGTGGAAGGTGGCGGCTGCCATGATGAGGATGGCGGCATTGATGAAGAGCGCCGACATCAGCGCCACTGCGGAGTCGATGGAGGCAAAGCGGATCGCTTCAGCCTTGCTCTCGTGGGTGTCGAGATACTTGCGCGTCTGGACGATGGACGAGTGCAGGTAGAGGTTGTGCGGCATCACCGTGGCGCCGAGGATGCCGATGGCGATGTAGAGCATCTGCGGGTTGGTGAGAATCTCGGCCCGTGGGATGAATCCGCTGGCGACAGCGCCGAGGTCCGGCTGCGCGAACCAGAGCTCCACCGCGAACGACCCGGCAATCGCCAGGATGAGGCCGATGACGAGCGCTTCGACGTAGCGGAAGCCTCGGTGCTGCAGGTAGAGCACGATGAGCACGTCGAGCGCGGTGAGGCACACACCCCACACCAGCGGCAGCCCGAACAGCAGGTTCAGGGCGATGGCGGCGCCCACCACCTCGGCGAGGTCGCAGGCGGCAATGGCAATTTCACAGAGCAGCCAGAGGCCGATGGTGGTGGTGCGCGAGTAGCTGTCGCGGCAGGCCTGGGCGAGGTCGCGGCCGCTGGCTATGCCGAGCCTGGCGGCCAGGGCTTGCAGCAGGATCGCCATCAGGTTGGAGATCATGACCACACTGAGCAGCGTGTAGCCGAAGCGGGCGCCGCCGGCGATGTCGGTGGCCCAGTTGCCGGGGTCCATGTAACCAACCGCAACCAGGTAGCCCGGTCCGGCAAAGGCAATGAGCTTGCGCCAGAAGCCGGCGCCGTGCGGAATGGGCACGGAGCCGTGCACCTCGGGCAGGCTCTTCATCGGCGGGGCACTGCGCCATCCCGATGCTCCGGACGGCGTGCTCTTGGATTCAGGCGGCATTTTGATTAATCAAAATGTAGAGTGGGCTATGCCGAAAGTCAACGGGTTCCTGCTGGATTTTGCGGGTAGTTGGGACCCATTGGGAAGTTAGTTCGCGCGACTTCGGCCGGCTCGCGGCCGGGTTGATGCGTTTTGCCGCGTGAATCGAGGCCGCGTGGGGTGGCATCGGCCCTGCGTCAGCCGTGGGCATGCGAGGATCAGAGAGCCAGGGTAGGCGGAGCCTGCTGATCGACGACGCCGCGGTGTTGCTGGGAGTGTCGCGGCGAACGATCTACTACCGGATTCGTGAAGGACAGCTCGAGACCGTGCGGACGCTCGGAGGCTCGCAACGGGTGCTGCTCGGGTCGATTGAGCAATTGCTGCGTCAGCGACGGCGGCTGCCAGACATGGCGGGTGTGAGCGAGTTCGAGCCGCGGCTATAGACCGAGTCGCTGGCGCTTCAGGTACAGACCCTTCCGCGAGATGCCGAGGGCCTTGGCGGCGGCTTCGACCTTGCCGTCGTTCTGGCTCAGGGCGAGCTTGATCATCTCGCGCTCGAGGGTGGCGACCGCGTGGTCGAGGCTGTCGGTGAGCGGGACGTTCAGTTCGAGTCCGCGCTCACGGCGGCGCAACTGCTCGGTCTCTTCGCGCATCGCTTTCGGCAGGTGATCGAGCGTCAGCACGGCATCGGTCTCGGCGGTGGCGACCATGCGGTTGAGCTCGTTGCTCAGTTGCCGGATGTTTCCCGGCCATGGGTAGACCACCAGGTGTTCCATCAGGTCGTCGGCGACGCGGATGCGTCCCTTGCCGAGTTCGTGGGACCACTTCAGGGCGAAGTGCTGGGCGAGCGGCGGAATCTCCTCGCGCCGTTCACGCAGCGGCGGCAGTTCGAGCGGGATGACGTTGAGGCGGTAGTACAGGTCCTCGCGGAAGCGTCCTTCCTGGACAAGCTTCTTCAGGTTCGCGTTGGTGGCAGCGACGATGCGGACGTTGACCCTGAAGGGGACGGTTTCACCAAGCGGATTGATTTCGCCGGACTCGAGGAAGCGCAGCAGCTTGGGCTGCAGATCGAGTCCGAGTTCGCCGACCTCATCGAGGAACAGTGTGCCGTCCCTGGCGGCCCTGATGAGGCCGGGGTTGTCGCGGTCGGCGCCGGTGAAGGCGCCCCGCTTGAAGCCAAACAGGTGGCTCTCGAGCAGTTCGCGCGGCACGGCCGTGCAGTTGAACGGAACGAACGGTTTCTTCGAGCGCTGCGAGTAGCGATGCACGGCGCGCGCGAGCACTTCCTTGCCGGTGCCGCTTTCGCCGGTGATGAGCACCGTCACGTTGGTGGGCGCCACCTTGCGCGCATAGAGCATCACTTCGCGCATCTTGCCGGCCACCACGGAGTCGTCGTCTTCGGCGGGCAGTTCGTCGATGGGCCACAGCGTGAGTCGCTCTTCGCGTTCGAGGCGTGCGCGTTCGAGTTCCTGGCCTGCGGCGATGACGAAGCCGGCGCTGTTCACGGCGGCGTGTGATTCGATGTCGGGGAGCGGCTGCAGGTGGAGCTCGATGTTGCGCCCGCGTGCGACGCCGACGATAAACGTCCGGACGTCGGCGGGCGCGGTTACGGCGCCCCAGGCAGCGAGCAGCTCCTCGCGGTCGTCGGCATCTCGAGCAACTGCGCGCGCCGAGACGACGCAGTTGGCGTGTTGCAGGACGGAGACGAGGCTCGTCGCCGTGAGTTCTGGGCGACTGGCGTGCATGAGGAGAGAGGCGACCTCCTGAAGAGTGCTTGAAGTCTCGCTGATGGATTCCCCTCCCGAGAATCCAACTGACAGAGCCTTTCCGGCAATTGCGCTATTCAACTCCCGTTCGGCGAGCCTGTTCGAAACGGCGCGGCAGATACGCGCGGCGCGGTCGAAGTGCATCTTCGCAGCCCCTAAGCGACCAGCGGCGACCAGGCTTGAGACCAGAGTCTGCTCATACAGAATTGCGAGATCGGGTGTTGCCAGAACGGGGGGAGTTACGGCTCCCTCCGATATCGCGAGCCCTGCTGATGTTCGAGCTTTGCGAAGCAGAAGCTTTGCTGAGTCTTCAAGTATCGTGTCTCCGCTTCGCTTCGCTAAGGCAATCGATTCCGAGAAGTAGACTTCAGCCTCAGCGACGTCGCCAAGCCTCGACAGCAGCTCCGCTTTAGTCATTAGGGAGTGGCGATGAACGTAGCGACCACTACGAAGTGAAGCCCGGTCGGAAATCTGAACTCGTTCGAGCAGTTTCAATCCCTCGCGGAGGCGCCCTTGGTCCATGTACACCCTCGCGATTGACTCGCTGACCGCGTCATACCATTCACCGTTTGGCCGCGAAGCATTTAGAGCTTGGCTAAGGTATTCCAAGGACCGCGCGTAGTCCCCCGTGACGTGCAGCAGGCGACCCATGTTTGCCAACGCGTTAAACCGGACCCCTACAGATCCGCTATCAGCGCTCAGCCGAAGCGCGCTCTCGCCGTGTGCGACCGCCGCGGGTATGTCGCTCAGAACCATCGCCAGAGCCATCCGAGTCGTGGTGGCCCAGCCCTCAAGCCAGCAGTTAGGGTAGCGAGCCAACAGACTCTCCGCCAGGGCGACGTGGCGTGCGCTTTTGGCTAACAACCCATGCTTCCCATCGATGTCAGCGACTGCCAAGTGAACTGCAGCCGTTAGATTAGGGCTTCCTAGGCAGCTGACGTTTTTACGCAGTCGCGCGACCATGGCCCGACATGACTCGGGTCCGATGCGATCGGCCGTCAGCGAGAGGACTCTCAGTTGAGTCCAGCAGAGCTGCTCTGCGTCACCCGCCCGCTCGGCAAGTATTTGCGAGCGCTCCAGATGGTTCAATTCGCTGTCCGGGTCACCGTCAGCTGAGATCAGTTTGGAAAGGATGAACTCCCCCGTCGCGCGCTGAGAGTCGGTCAACAACCGGGAACGTAGCGTTTGCTCGACGAGCAACCTCGCCGACGATGCGTCGCCTGTGGCTTCGCAAAGGGCGGCTTTGAGCAGAGAGGTGTCGGTGTCAAGCCGAGTCGCTCTCAACGCCTCCAGGCGACTCAACGCGTTCGCAAACTGGCCGCTCCTGTAAAGTGCACGCGCTTCGCCGAAGATGTCCATGTGCCCTCCTCGCCCAAGTCCGGATGAATTGTGCGTGGAACAGCAGAGCTTTTGAATGGGGTTTCTGGCCGTTGCTCAAGAATCTGTGCAAACGGCGTCGCGCTGCTACTGGGCAGCCTGTAAGGCGAGACCACCGGTGGTGCGCGCCGCTGGGGGCTCCACCGAATCTAATATTTCTGTCAGAAGCATCTTGCACAAGCGCTCGTCTGCCGAGGAGAAGGGTTCAGGCGAGTAGAGGGAGAGTACGCCGACCAGTTGCTTGCCGGTGGCTACGGGTAGGCAGAGGCAATTGCGGAGTGGGGGATTGAATCGTGACGCAATGTCACCCAAGTCAAGAGCCGCATCTGAATTGATGATGGTTTGACGGTTTACCGCGACCCAACCGCTGAGGCTCTGTCCCAGCTCTAGGCGCGAGCCCGCAATGGTGTGACCTTGAACTCCTGCCAGGTGGTGGGCGACTAGTTCGTCTCGCCCTTGGTCGTATCGATAGAACACTGCCATCGGC
>Ga0114970_10000145_pt1 | contig 47854 bp, 47 predicted proteins | sample M_140205_XF_Meta_FD_87030 | JGI IMG/M metagenome (GOLD analysis project Ga0114970, IMG submission 87030) | Freshwater microbial communities from Lake Montjoie, Canada to study carbon cycling - M_140205_XF_MetaG | ecosystem: Environmental > Aquatic > Freshwater > Lake | place: Lake Montjoie... | reverse complement strand
TTGGCCATGAGTGCATTTTCATCACCGGCGAAGCCGAAGAAGCACGTGGCGTGAAGATCACGCGACATACGAACTGGCATTCGCTGCCGCTTTCTGAACTCGCCTCTCGCTTCACCGCTTGTTCAGCTTTTCTCGGTCACGACAGCGGCATCTCACATCTCGCTGCGGCCTGCGGTGTGCCGTCGCTCCTGCTCTTTGGCCCCACAGATCCTGAGGTTTGGGCACCACCACAGCCATGGGTGCGGGTTTTGCGTGAAGAGAGCCATGATTTATCCGCGCTGTCTTATGAGCGGGTGAAATTGGCCGTCACACAAGTTGTGTCAAAATCGTAGCGTGTTAGCTTGCCCGCTCATGTCCGACGATAAACAGCCCACAAAATTTCGCACCTTTCTCATCCTTGGCGCTCCTGGCAGCGGCAAAGGCACGCAGGGCAAGGTGCTAGGGTCCATCCCGCGCTTCCATCATCTCGCCTGTGGCGATGTGTTTCGCTCACTCGATACGCGCACCGCACTTGGACAGAAGTTTGTCGAATACTCCAGCCGTGGCGAACTCGTGCCTGATGATGTGACCGTGCAGCTCTGGCGTGCCAATATCAAACAGCGCGTCGATTCGCATCAGTTCAAACCCGAGATCGACTTCCTGGTGCTCGACGGTATTCCCCGCAACGTCGATCAGGCCAAATACATGGAAGATGACATCGAAGTATTGAAGGTCTTCCATCTCTCCTGTCCTGACCGCACCGAACTGGCCCGCCGTCTGCGCAAACGAGCGCTCAAAGACAACCGTTTCGATGATGCGAACGAGGTCGTCATTCAAAACCGCTTCGCCACCTACGAGGCCGAAACCAAGCCGATTCTTGATCACTACGCCGGGGATCGCATTGTCGATATCGACGCCAGCCAGTCTCCCGCCAAAGTGCTCTACGATATCATCGGCAGCGTCATGACGCTGGAAGTCTGGCGCGAGCAGGAAAAGCTGCGGATCTAGTGCGGCTATGCGCGTCCTTTTCATCGGCACCGGCGACATTGGCCTTCCTTCCTTGGAATGGCTGATCAACACACAGAAACATGAGGTTGTAGGTGTTGTCACGCAGCCGGACAAACCCGTGGGCCGCAAACAGGTGCTCACCCCGCCGCAAATCAAAGTGCGTGCGTTCGCCGCTGGCATTCAGGTCATCCAGCCGCCGAAAATCCGCCACGCCGTCGAAGAACTGAAGGCTTTCAATGCCGATGTCGCCATTGTTGTGGCCTACGGCCAGATATTATCACGCGCCGTGCTCGACGTGCCAAAGTTTGGCTGTTTGAACATTCACGCGTCATTGCTGCCACGTCATCGCGGTGCCGCGCCGATCCAGGCCGCAATTCGCGATGGAGATGCTGAAACCGGCGTCACCATCATGTTCATGGATGAAGGCCTCGACACCGGCGACATCCTGCTCATGCAGCGCCTGCCCATCACCGCTGATGACACTGGCGGCAGTCTGCATGATAAACTCGCGTTTCAAGCTCCCGCCGCGCTCGAAGCCGCACTCGATCTCCTCGCCGCAGGCAATCCGCCGCGCGAGAAACAAGACGACACAAAAGCGACGCACGTTCGCAAACTCACTCGTCAAGATGGCCGCATCAACTGGACCCGCCCCGCCATCGAACTCGACCGCCTCATCCGCGCCTTTACTCCCTGGCCCGGCACGTCGTGCATGCTCAAGGAGGCACAGATGAAGATTCATCGTGCTCAAATCATCTCGCATGCCGATGCCTGCCCTACACCCGGCACCATCGTCAATGCCAACGCTGACGGCATCATCGTCAGCTGTGGCAGCGGCCTGCTAAACCTGCTCGAAGTCCAAATCGAAGGCGGCAGACGTTTGTCTGCCGCCGAATTCCTGCGCGGTCACCCGCTTCAGGCCGGCGATGTGCTTATGTGAGAAGGATTACTCCTGCAAGAAGACAAACACGCCCTTCTTGTTGCCGATGACGACATCCATCTTGCCGTCCTTGTTCACGTCGCCAGGAGTCACCTGCGTGCCGACGCCGCTGTTGTCGTCGATCTGATGTGGGATGAACTGCGTGTTTTTGCCATCGCGTTTGATCTCGAACCAGTAGAGCACCGGCGCTGCATTTGGCTCATCGTCTTTCAATGGGCCATGTGCCCAGCGGCGCTTGCCCGTGACGACATCCATCACGCCATCACCATTTATGTCAGCGAGCTGCATCGCGTGAAGCTGGCTGAACTTCACACCAACGGGGCTTTCTTCGACCGTGCTTCCCATTAATTTGTGCTCGGTGAAGGTGCCGTCTGCCGTTTGCTCGAACCAACCGAAGCCGTAACCATGCGCATCGTAGCCAGTGATCACATCATTGCGTCCGTCGCCGTTCGCATCATAGACAAGCAGGAAGGAACCGCCGCGGCCACCGGCTACGGTGAAGAGCTGCGGGTGAAATGCCCAGTCGCTGTCGGCTTTGGTGTCCGCTGGTTGTTCACGCCAGCCTTCTTTGTCGAGAATGTCAGGACGACCGTCGCCATTCACATCGCCGACGCCGTAGCCGTGAGTGTATTTGAAATACTTCTTGTCGTTCTCCGGTGATTTGGGCGTGATCGGGCGGAAGCGGGCTTTGCCGAAGGGATTGCTCCAGTCGATCTCTGCATAACCGAGCTGACCACCGGTGTGGCAGACGAGTTCGGGCTTTCCATCGCCATTCACGTCCTTGAAATCAGGCGATTCATTGTCCGTGACATCAAAGATGGTGTGGCGCGTCCATTCGCCGCCCTTGTTCTGCGGATTTTCAAACACCCACGTTTCCTTGCCCGGCCAAGAGTAAGCCAGGATGTCGCTCCAGCCGTCCGCATTGAAATCATACGTGTAGGTCAGGAAGAAGTCGCTGTAGCCCTTCGCCGGATCGTACGGCTCCTTCTCGAACTTCGGCGCAAACTCAACGCGCTCCTTAAACTCCGGCCCCTTCCAGATGAAACGGCCCGAGCAGATGTCGTTGTTCCCGTCGTGGTCGAAATCCGCGAAATGAGCGCCTTCAGCGACGAATTCCTCAGTAAGAGTAAACTTTTTGAACTTCAAATCAGCGGCGCTCAGCGGTAGCGCAATCAAGAGAGTGGAAATGAGCAGTTTGGTCATGGTGGTTGGCAGGGAACAGCACGAAGGCGAATGATCTTGCAAAGATCAAGCAGGCCATGCCTTCAGCCGCCTCATTCCTGCCTGTAAGGTGGCACGTTCACTGCGCGTTTGGTTTTTGGAGCTTATCATTTAAATGCGAAGCTCCGAACCCCCACATGACCCTGCGTTTCCAGTTTCCCTTTCTCGTTTTGGGCGGCCTTGCCGTCGCCTGCTCGTTCGTCTCAGCGGCGGACACGTTTCCGCCGGACCAGATCGAGTTTTTTGAGAAGAACGTCCGCCCCGTGCTCGCGGAGCGTTGCTACGAGTGCCACGGCGCGCACAAGCATCAAAACGGCCTGCGCCTCGACTCGCGTGCCGCTGTCATTCGCGGCAGTGATTATGGCAAAGTCGTCGAGCCGGGCAATCCGAGTGCCAGCAAGCTCATCAAGGCCGTTAATCACGTCGCTGGAGTCGAAGCGATGCCAAAGAAGGGCGACAAACTCCCTGCCCCGCAGCTCGCTGCGCTGGAACAATGGATCAGCATGAGCCTGCCATGGCCCGCTGAGAAGGAATTGGCCGATCATGCGGCTCCAAAGGCCGATCCGATGCAGCACTGGGCCTTTAAGCCGGTGCAAAAGCCTGCTCTGCCCGCCGGCTTCAACGGCAATCCCATTGATGCCTTCGTCGGTGCGAAGCTGAAAGCCGCAGGACTCGATTTCGCTGCACCAGCCGATCCATCGACACTTACGCGCCGCCTTTACCTCTCGCTGACGGGCCTTCCTCCAACCCTTGAGGATTTGCAAAAAAAACGCGACCCCCAGTCCGTGGTCAATGAACTCCTCGCCACATCCGCCTACGGCGAGCGCTGGGCACGCGTGTGGCTTGATGTCGTGCGTTATGCCGACACCAACGGCTATCAGGTGGCTGGCCGCAGCAATTTCTACCCTTACGCCTACACGTATCGCGACTGGATCGTGAAGTCGCTCAATGCAGACATGCCGTATGATCAATTCGTGAGCTATCAGCTCGCTGCGGATCGCATTACTTCTGCCACGCCAAATTCACCGCATCTCGCGGCTCTGGGTTTCTACAATGTCGGCGAGCGCTTCATCAATGATCGTGTGCTCATCACGGATGATCGCATTGATGTCGTGGGACGAGGCTTGCTGGGCCTCACCATCGGTTGCGCTCGCTGCCACGATCACAAATTCGACCCCATTCCCAGCCGCGATTACTACGCAATGTATAGCATCTTCAACAGCACTGATGAGCCGGAGGAGCCTGCGATGCCAATCATTGGCAAGACGGGCGATGCCAAGCAAGCTGCTGACTACGAAGTCAAGGTAGCCGAGATCACCAAGAAGGCGCTCGACTTCAAAAAGAAGGTGTATGACGAACTGCGTTCCCCTGAGCAACTCGCCAGCTATCTCGCCTTTGCGCAGGAATCGCAAAACATGGACAAAGATGCCGCGTTTCGCGGTCGCGCCGGTCAACTCAAGCTGCGCGATAACGTCGCCTTCAAGTGGAAGAGCTTTCTGAAACGCTATGCACTGTCAGCAAAACCTCATCCGGCCTTTGTTGCGTGGAAACGGTATGCTGAAGCCAAGCCCGAGCAATTCGCCGCCATCGCTCAAGAACTCGCAAAGCCAGAGACAGGCAGCGATGCCATCATCGCCGCCGAGATTGCCAAAGCATCGCCCAAATCTCCCCAAGACGTTGCCGCATGCTACAGCCGTCTTTTCGCCGAAGGAAAACTCGACGCAAAGCTCATGCAGGATCCGCTCTGCCCGCTCTCAGTTCCCGTTGAGCAAATGGACGGCTTCTTCACGCGCAAAGATCGCGATGTCGTGGTCAAAAACGAGAACGAGCGCACCAAGCTCGACAGCACGCATCCTGGTGCACCGCCGCGTGCGATGGTTTTGCTCGACAAACCGAAGCCACAGGACGGTCGCATCTTCGTCCGCGGCAATCCCGCACGCCAAGGTGAACCTGCGCCACGTGCGTGGCTCACGATGTTCGGCGGCGAAAAATTCACCGATGGCAGCGGTCGTCTTGAGCTCGCCAAACACATCGCCAGTAAAGACAATCCGCTCACCGCACGTGTCATCGTGAACCGCGTGTGGATGCAGCACTTCGGCAGGCCGCTCGTTTCGCAGCCCAGTGACTTCGGCGTGCAGACACCGAAGCCCGTGCAGGCTGAGTTGCTCGATTATCTCGCCGCCACCTTCATGGAAAATGGCTGGAGTTTGAAGAAGCTGCACACGCTCATCCTCACCAGCCGCACCTATCAACAAAGCAGTCACGCCACGCCGGAAAAACTTACCAACGATGCCGAGAACGACCTGCTGAGCCGCTTCAATCGCCAGCGCCTCGATTATGAAACGATGCGCGATGCCATCCTTGCTGTCACCGGCGAATTGGATGCCGCCAAGCAAGGCGGACGTGCCATCGAATTAACCGCCAAGGACGCCGACACGCGCCGCACGCTTTATCTCAAAGTGGACCGCTACGATCAGGCCAGCGTGCCTGCCATGTTCGACTTCGCCAATCCTGATGGCCACAGCCCCCAGCGCTTCAACACCACCGTGCCGCAGCAGGCGCTTTTCTTGATGAACAGCCCCTTCATGCGCGCCCGTGCCGATGCTGTCGCCAAAGCCACACCGCTCGCCGGCACCACACTCGATTCCGAGGCCATCCGCGCCATGTATCACCGCATTCTCGCCCGCGATCCGCGTCCTGATGAAGTCGAACTCGCCAATCGCTTCGCTGCGGATGCCACCGCACTCAATGCCGAGAAGCCATTCCGTTGGAGCTACGGCACACTGAAACTCTCGCTCATGCCCGATGGCAAACCGGCCTTCAGCGACTTCCAACCCTTCGAACACCTCACGGAACGCGGCGGCGGCACTCAGAAAATGTGGAGCCACACCGGAAAAATTCCTGACCCCACATGGGCCTATGCAAACTGGGCCAATTACGGCGGACATGCAGGCTCCAAAGAAGTCATGGTGACCGCTCGCTGGCATGCGCCGGCGGATTTGCGCATCCTCATCGATGGCGTCTTGAGCCGCGGAAGCGATCAAGGCAATGGCGTGCGTGGCTGGATTCACAGCAGCCGCACCGGTATTTTGGCCGAGCGCCTAGTCACTCCGAAGAACAAGAAGGAGAAAATTCAAGCCCACACCGACGTGAAGCGCGGCGACATCATCAGCTTCATCGTTTCCAGCGAAAACGACACCAACAGCGACAGCTTCGACTGGCAGCCTACCATCAGCCTCGCTGACAACGGCGAACTCCTCACCAACGCCAAAACCGACTTCTGCGGTTCCGACCGCTGGCCCCTCGGCCGTCAGAAGTCACAAAGCCCGCTCAGCCAACTCGCGCAGGTGTTGCTGATGAGCAACGAGTTCATGTTTGTGGATTGAAGTGGTTCGCACACGGAGCGTGCAGTCCACTTTGCGCCCGACACCGTCGGCTCCGTTTAGGTGTCATGCCGCTCATGAGATCGCTGCTCCGCGCCACAGGCATCGTTTCATCTCTCGGGTTTGCGCATGGGGCGTGAGTCGAATCTGCCACATAGAGAATCTTGATCCATCTCCCATGAGGCTTGAATCGGTGTGTCTATGTCAGAAGATTCAGCCAAGTTTGAACTGCCCCAGCTCAGACGCCGTCGCAGGCAGAACAAATGGATCTGGGTGTTGTTTCCGCTCGTGACGATTATCGTCGCGTTCACTCTCTGGCAGGTGGTGCTTGTCATCCAGACCGCAATAAAGAAATCTGCTCATGAAGAAGTGGAGGGGATGCCTTCAAAAAAAGCTGGGGTACTATCTATGCCAGTTGCACTGACCGCGTCGCCAGTCGCGAAACCTGCGAACACGCTGCTTAACATCCTGCCAGGCTCCAAAACATTAACGCCTCCGCCCGCCGCTGCCGCCCCCAAGAAGGAAGCTGATGCGGCAAAAAAAGTGAAGGAAACGGCGGCGATAAAAGCGGCGGCGGTAGAACTCGAAGGTAAAATGAAAAAGGACAGCGATGAAGCCAAAGCGGAGGTGACCGAAGCCACGGCGAAGGACATCGGCCTGCGCTCCGAGGTGAAAGAGAATTTTCGCATCGTGGCACGCATGATGAAGGAATTTCTCCTCGCTCGCAGCGAAAGTGAAATCGAGCCGCTCATCCGCCGTCCTTTTGAGGTGATGCCGAAATACCGGGAGTGGACGACAGCGGTGCCCGTCCAGCCAGCGGCGCAGTTCCAGATCAACCCCAAGTTCATCACCACCGATCGCTACTTTTTGGTTGGAGTGCCGATGGGGGATGGCTCCTCACGGTTGGCCGCGTTCGAAAAGCTGGGCAAGTCCACCTTCCGTCTCGACTGGGAGAGCTTTGCCGGGTGGTGCGAAAGCCGCTTTGCCGGCGTTCCCAAACTCGCATCAAACCGCCAGGTGCTCATGCGAGTGAATGCCCAACGCTCGGCATCAACCCCACCCTTTCCAGTCGAAGAGGGCGGACTGTCCTTCACGCTGTCGCACCCGGACGAGCAGGCCACCCTTAGCGCCTACATGCCCGCCGAGGTCTTGAGCCGAGGCGACAAGGCCGCCCGCTACCTGGCAGGCATGCAGAAGCGCGCGATGGTGACGCTGAAAATCTATGTGGATGATGAATGCCGCACGCATGGCTGGGCCAAAATCGCCGCTGTGCCCAATGTCGGATGGGTGAGCGAACTACAGATGGAAACCGGCAGCACCATTCTGTCGAAATAGCTCTCTCTGTCCTAGGGTAAACTGTCAGAACAGGAAAAATTGGCACGCGACTGCCAGAACATTTTTGCAACAGCTTCGTCGCCTGCGGTGCCTTTGATCCGGCAGGCCTTGCAACAATATTGTTCCCATTAACCCGGTTTGCCTAGTGAAGCGTGGTCTGAGTGGCCTCCGTTGCGGTTTCGTTGCTTGGGTAATGACCACGCTGAAGCCATAGGCGACCCGTCATGAAACGCCACCGCATGCCGAAGCGGCGGCGTTTCAAACACTCCCACCCCATAACACTCCGCACTCTTGATTATGAAATCCAAGATCACACTCACCTCTCTTGCCGCCGCTCTGCTGGTGGCAGGCACTGCGCATGCGCAGACTTCCATCAAAGGACCCAGTTCGTCCGCCAATCCATACCTGATCGGCCTTCAGTCCAACCTCAATACCTACTCCGTTCTCACCGCAGGCGACACCATCGGCGGCTATAGCATGGCCGGCATTCCTGACGGCCTCGGTGCCTTCGATAATGGCAATGGCTCCTTCACGCTGCTCATGAACCATGAGCTAGGCAGCACGGTCGGCGTTGCCCGGGCCCATGGTGGAATTGGTGCTTTCGTTTCCACATGGACCATCAATAAGAACACGCTTGCCGTCTCCACTGGCAGCGACCTGATCCAAAGTGTTTATGGCTGGGACAAGGTCAATCAGCAATTGAACGCCACCCCTACTTCAGGCGTGGTCTTCAACCGCTTCTGCGCTGCAGATCTCCCTGTCGAAACAGCATTCTACAATGCCGCGACAGGCAAGGGTACGCAGGATCGCATTTTCATGCATGGCGAGGAAGGTGGTAGCACCGGCTATCAGCAGGCTACCGTAGTTACCGGCACGGATGCAGGCAAGAGCTTTACTCTCGGCAAGTTCAATGTGAGCACCGCCAGCGCCGCTGCCGCAACTGGCACTGTCGGCGCATGGGAAAACGCCCTCGCCAACCCGTTTGCCCAAGACAAAACCGTGGTGGTTGGCCCCAACGACGGCGGCACCAATATCATGAGCAACGCGCTTGCGGTTTACGTTGGCACCAAAAACACCACCGGCGCAACCGCTGTTGACCGGGCCGGCCTCACCAATGGTACGCTCAAGTTCGTCAATGTGACTGGCTTTGCCGATGGCAACGCGGCAACCCTTGACGAATTGTCCAGCACCACAACGCGTGCCAACGCGATTCCGAACAACACGCGCTTTACCCTGAGCGACACAGCCTCCACAACGTTCTCCCGTCCCGAAGACGGAGCCTGGGATCCTAGCAATCCCAACAAGTTCTATTTCGTCACCACGGATCGTCTCGACACCAATGATGGCGGTGTTGGTTATAATAGTTCCAACGTCGTCAATGTTGCTGCAAACTCCCAGACCGGCCAGACCCGCCTCTGGCAGATGACCTTTGATGACATCACCAATCCTGATGCAGGTGGCACGATCAAAGCCCTCATTGATGGACGCACCGTGGACGGGCAGAAAGTGAACATGTTCGACAACATCTCCGTCGGCAGTGACGGCACGATCATGCTGCTGGAAGATGTCGGTAACGCTTCGCACAACGGCAAGGTCTGGTCTTACAACCCCACCACCGATGCGCTCACCCTCGTGGCGAAACATGACCCTAGCTTGAATGGTGATGTCGGCGTCGCTGCTACATCGCCCTTCAGCCAAGACGAAGAATTCTCCGGCATCATCGACATCACCGACATCATGTCCAGCAGCACCATCAATCCTGACGCTGCCAAAGGCCGCTGGTATGCTTTGGTGGATCAGCAGCATTACACCGCAGGTGTTCCAACTGCCCAGGTGGAAGGCGGCCAGTTGCTCGTCGTGCATGCCGTTCCCGAGCCTTCCCGCGCTCTCCTGGCGCTGATCGGCTTCGGCACCATGCTGTTCCGCCGTCGTCGTGCCTGATTTGTTTTTTCCCATTGGTTGCTCGTTAAAAAAATCACAGGGGTTCCCGGCTTTTGGCTGGGAGCCCCTGTTTTCAATCAACCTTCTACAAACACCTTCATTCAACGAATCATCCTATCCTCCCTCACTGCCTTGAGCCTTTGGAGCAGCAGCGCTGCTGCTGCCACGGTCTGGAACGAGTCTGTTTCTGGCGACCTCTCGAACAACAACCTGGCACCAACATCAGTTACCTTTGCTCCCGGTGTGAATTCCGTCCTCGGGGTCATGGGCCGCGACGAACTGACGGACCCCTTGGATCGCGACATCTTCACCTTCACCATCGCGCCGGGTCAGCAGCTCACCGCAATCAATGTCATCACGTTTGACCCAGTAAACTTGTCCTTCTACGCTATTGCACCAGGAACGAGCATCAATGACACCAATCCAGCCACTCATCTGGCCAACACGCTCGTTAGAGGGCTGGATGACATCCTCGCACAGATGGCTACAGGATCCTACAGTGGCGGTACCGGCATCACTGATCCTCTTGGACCCGGAACCTACACAGCCTGGTTTCAGGAAGGATCTTCCATTGTCACCTATCGGATGGACTATGTCGTCACCGCGCCCGAACCTTCCCACGGCTTGCTGCTGCTGGCAGGAGCGGGAGGCCTGATCTGCCGTCGGTCACGCCGGTGGTGCCATGGTTGAGGTCTTGCCCGATTCCGCGTAGCCTCATGGACTTTCCCGCTCCGGGTATGCAAACTCGCCCAAAACGGCAAGATCAGCCCGCTGTGGCCGTAGATGCCGTCGAAAGTATCCCTCAACACGCACCCCTAGCACACCATGTTCCGCATTCCTGGCGTTTCCGGCAAAGACCTTTGTGACAAGCATCTCGGCTTCTCGCGTCGCGACATCCTGCGTGTCGGCGGTGGCTCGATGATGGGCCTCACGCTCAACAACATCCTCCGAGCGCAGAGCGCCAGCGCTGCCACCGCACCTATGGGCGCAGGCCGTGCAGGCTGGGGCAAGGCGAAGCATGTGCTCATGATTTACCTTCAGGGTGGCCCCTCGCATCTCGATCTTTGGGATCCAAAAGAGAACGTGCCGGACAATGTGCGCAGCGCCTTCAAGACGATCCCGACGAAGGTTTCCGGCAAGCACTTCACCGAGATCCTGCCACAGCTCGCGCAGGTGAACGACAAGTTCACCATGATCAATTCGATGAGCTACACGCCAAACGGCCTCTTCAACCACACGGCGGCCATCTATCAGATCATGACCGGCTACACGACGGACAAAGTCAGCCCGTCCGGCCAGCTCGAACCGCCGAACGCGAAGGACTTCCCGAACTTCGGCAGCAACATCGTGCGCCTCAAGCCGCTGAAGGAACCAATGCTCCCATTCGTTCAGTTACCACGGCCGTTGCAGGAATCCAACGTCGTTGGCAAAGGCGGCGGTGCCGGTTTCCTCGGCAAAGCCTACGATCCCTACACGCTCTTCCCCGATGGCGATGACCTCGACATGGGCAAGATGGACCGCATCAAAATCGACGACCTTCAAATGCGTCCCGACCTCTTTAGTGTGCGTTTGGAGCGCCGCGCAAAGCTGCGTGATGCCATCGATCACCAAATGCCTGCCATTGAGGCAGCCACGAAGGATCTCAGCCTCGACAGCTACTACAGCCAGGCCTTGAACCTCATTTCCAGCGGCCGCGCACGTGATGCCTTTGCCCTTGATCGTGAACCTGTGTCGATGCGCGACCGCTATGGCCGCAACACCTTCGGCCAGAGTTGCATGCTCGCCCGCCGCCTGCTCGAAGCCGGCACCCGCGTCGTCGAAGTCATCTGGCCCAAGGTCGCCAACTCCGACAACCACTCCTGGGACCACCACGTCGGCCTCACCACACGCATGAAGACCCAGAGCGGCCCCATGCTCGACCAAGGCCTCAGCGCGCTGTTTGCCGATCTCGACGCCAGCGGCTTGCTCGACGAGACCATGGTCGTCGTCCTCGGTGAATTTGGCCGCAGCCCCGAAAAAGGCGTGTCCACCTCCGGCAATGGCAACAGCGCCGACGGTCGTGACCACTGGCCATACTGCTACACCGCCATCGTCGGTGGTGCCGGCATCAAGCGCGGCTACATCCACGGTAAATCCGATGCCACCGGCTCCGCCCCCGCTGAAGACCCCGTGCATCCCACCGAACTCCTCGCCACCATGTACCACGCCGTCGGCATCGACCCCGAGACGATTGTTTACAATCATCTCAATCAGCCGCGTGAACTCGTGAAGGCCAAGCCGGTGACGAAGCTGTTTGCTTGAAATAATCACAAACAAAGAGGCAGGACGAAAGTCCTGCCTCTTTTTTGTTACTCCGACTTCTGCGGCACCTTCGCCAGCAAGCGACTGTCGTATCCCTGCTTCGCCATCCGCTCCAGAATGCCGCGATATGTTGCTTCATCGAGCACGGGCTTGCGGCTGAGCACCCAGGCGAGTTTGCGTGAGGGATAGCCGATCACGCTCCATTCATAATCCTTGTCGAGATCAATGATGAGATACGGCACCCGCAGTGGCCAAATAAACTGCACGCGCCATTCGGCATTGGTCGTTTTATTGTGCACCCACGCCACGCCTTTCCACTGCTCCAGCGGCGCATCAAGGCTGCCACGGCGAAACAGGAAGATGTTGTCCATTTTGCCATCGGGACGCAGCGCGTAGCGGTCCAGTGTCCCGACCTTACCTTTTTCCAATGAGTAAGGGATGTTCGCAAAGACAAACCAATCGCCCACATAGCGATTCAGATCGACGTGAGACACAGTTTTCAGCGGAGCGGGTTTCATGGAGGTGCAGGAATTGAGCGTGAACAGCGAAGTGAGCAGGCAGCTAAGGATTCGTAATGGAAAGCGCATGCCAGATGAACGAATCCGGTTGGCACATGGGCGCGAATACCATCGTATCATCTGCACATGCCAGTCACGCCCACACTCGAATCACGTCTCGCCGTCCGCGGGCGTCCTGCACGCGCCCATATCATGCTCCAGCGCTGGGAGAGACTGCTCTTTCTCCACTGGCGCTGGGATGCGGCTGAAATCCAGCGCACGCTGCCGCCAGGCTTGTTCGTGGATACTTTTCAAGGCGACGCATGGCTTGCCATCGTGCCATTCTTCATGCGTGGCATTCGCCCGCGCTTCTGCCCACCGGCGCCAAGCATCAGCAACTTCCTCGAACTCAACGTGCGCACCTATGTCCACGATGAGCAAGGCCGCCCCGGTGTGTGGTTTTACTCCCTCGACTGCAATCAACCGCTCGCTGTCTGGACTGCACGCACCTTCTTCCACCTGCCGTATCAACACGCCCGCATGCAGGCGGCGGTGAACGACAACGAGATCGAATACAACTGCCACCGTCGTGGAGAACCAGCCTCTTCGCGCTTCCGCTATCAAATCGCACGTGAAACGCATCTCGCAGAGTCTGGTTCACTGGGGTTCTTCCTCGCTGAGCGCTACCTGCTCTTCTCCAAATCGCCTCGTGGCATCCGCTGCGGTCAGGTAAATCATGTTCCGTATCCCCTTGCGGAGGCCAAGCTGGATGCGTGGGATGTGAAACCTCTGCTCCAGGCAGGCTTCACTGATCCAAGCCGTCCACCCGATCACATCATCGGCTCACCGGGCGTTGATGTGCGCGTATATCCGCTCACCGCATGAAGACCGTGATGCCTTCATCGACCAAAGGCTTCACGGCGCGCAATTTCTTGTCGCTGGAAGAGAGTTGTTTGTCCCCTTGCAAGTAGTCCGGCACCTCGTCAGAAGAAGGACTGAAGCGAATGCTCGCTTTCGCATCGAGCTTGCCGCCTTTGAAGTTCGCGTAGCCACCGTAGTCCCAGCTAAAGCCAGCAATCCGGAACGGCTTGCCATTGATCTTCTCAACTTCTTCGACGGTCATCCCGCTCTTCAGGCCGTTGTCAAACTTCCACGCTTTGCCGATAACACGGATGTCGAACACGACCTTGGTCTTCTCATTCTCAGGATCCCACACTATCTCCAGTTCGCGATCCGTCTCAGCAAACAGCTTCGCACCTTCGATCTCCTCGCCTTCGGCACCTGGGAGCTTCTGTAACTTCAGATTTTTCTTCCCATAGGCACGCTCGATATCCGTGCTCGTCATGCCGGGTTTGATCAAACCCACACGCTTGCCCAGCACGATGGTGTTGTCGGCAGGATCAAACTCATCCGCACTGAGGATAGTAGCGAACGAGGCCAGAAAAAGAAGCAGGAAGCGCATGGGCCAAATACATCGAAAACTGCCCGTGAGATCAAGCAATCATTTCCCGAGCCGTGCTTCGATCCAAAACATCAAATCATCAGCACACCGAGCTTTGCCCACATGTTGTAAACAAGCCCTTGCGGCGTTGGCAAAGGCGGCATCATGCAGCAGGCGCTGCAACTCGTGTGCCACCCGCTTGGGCGTGAACTGCCGCACGCTGAGGCCCAGTCCTGCACCAAGACCTTCTACGCGATCCGCGTTGTCCGGTTGATCGTGCGCCATGTGCATGATGAGCTGCGGCACTCCGGTAGCGAAGGCCTGGGACATCGTGCCGATGCCGCCGTGATGCACAAACACACTCGCCTGCTTCAGCAGCGTGCTGAACGGCGCATAATCGACGGTCAGAATGTTTGCGGGCAAGTTGGGCGGCACCTGTTTCGGCTCACGGGTCACAAACACCGCTCGGCAGCCGATGCGCTGCACCGCTTCTGCCGCGACGGCGAAGAAACGTGAGGCCTGCACGTTCGCGCTGCCCGGTGTGAAGACGACGGGCTTTTCACCTGCGGCGAGAAACGCCTGCAACTCCGGCTGGAGTGCCTGCTCGGTGGCGAGATCTTCGAGTGGGAAGGTCCATTGCAGCAGATTCGCCGGCCAGTCGGGTTGTGGCTTAGCAAACCATTCGGGAAAAAGCGCCAGCACGCCATCCGGCGAGTCCCACCACTCTCGCCACAGGCTGCGAGGCGGTTTGACACCATTGGCTTCACAGATGCGCCTCACTTTGGGCAACGCAAAGAGATCGACTGGATTCGGCAGCGAAAACAGCAGGCGTTTGAACCACACCGGCATATGGCGGAGTATGCGCATCGCCGGATGCAGCAGCGGTGTCTCATGCACGCTCAGAAACACGGCAGGCTGCAAATGCACAGTAATCAGTGGCGTGCCGTGCTTTTCACGTGCGAGGCGCGCAGCGAATGCAGTAACCGGCGCGAGCATCAGATCGACCTTCCCACACTTCTCGATGGCAGCGAGATAAGGCCCCACAGAGTTCGCCGCGAATTCAAAAACGACTTTGGTGCCGATGCCGAGCTTCCAGATGCGCGGATCGCGGATCATGGTCTCGAACTCGTCTTTCTCGCCCAGCGGAATGAAGAACAGCCCCGCATTGCGTGCCTGTTCTTCAAACAAACACGCCGTGATCATGGTCACACGATGCCCGCGTGCCATGAGATGCCGCCCCAGCCAAATGAAGGGAAATACATCCCCTGCGCTGCCGAAGGGAAGAAGAAGAATCTCAGCCATGATTGCCGTTCAGCCTGCCATGCGACCAGCGTTTGAGCAACGCGGGCAGTGCTGTCGGGCGTGACATCGTCACATAGACGCCACCGATCACCGCACAGGCTCCGCAGAACCAGAAGATGTCACCGGGCGTCCAGCCAAGGCGGATGTTCAGCTCCTTTTGCAGCAAGGCCGCAGCGCTGATGCCCACCCATGACAACCACGAAGCCGCTCCCTGCACTGAGCCTTTGCGATCTGCTGGTGGACGATGCTGCAACACCGCAGCCAGTGGAACGATGAACATGCCGCCACCGATGCCCAACAGCGTGAGGCAGACGGTGAAAACGGACTTGGAAATGTCCTCAAAGCCGAGCGCGAAGCCCATCGCAGCCATAAGGAAGGCTCCGAGTGGGATGAGGCCATACTCGACGTGATCACCGCTGAGTTTGCCCGCTAACAGACTGCCTGCTGCCATCCCGACAGCCAGCGCGACCTGCAAGGCGCTGTTTTCCATCGGCTTGATGTGCATGACCTGCTCCGCATACAAAACGAGGTTCATCTGCAACAGCACGGCGATGAAGAAAAAGCCGGTGTTGCCGAGGTTCGCACGCCAGAGGTCGCGATCCATGCGCATCCACTTAAACTCACGCCACAGGTCGCCGAGGAAGTTGAAGCGTAGTGGTTTGTCAGGACTCGCGGCAGGAACGCGCGTGATGCCCAAGCTCATCAACCAGCCGACCATTGCGAGACCAAGCAGAATGCCGCCCGACCAAGCTGGTTTGCCCGAAAAGCTCTCAGCCAGCCACGCGGCGGCCAGAGTTCCAAAGATGGCGGCGAGGAACGTCAGCATCTCGATCACGCCATTGGCCCACGAGAGTTTTTTCGGCGGTACCACTTCAGGCAGTGAGCCATACTTCGATGCAGCGAAGAACGCGCTGTGAACACCCATGAGACAGATGCTGGCGAGTTGCAGGCCCATCTTGCCCGAAGCCAGCGCATACGTGGCGAAGACCATGATGCCGATCTCCATCGTTTTCACGCCGATCATCACATGCCGTTTGCTGAAACGATCCGCCATCCAGCCGCCGAACATCGAGAGCAGCAGGAACGGAATGGCAAAGTACATGCCGGAGTCGGACACCAGGCTGTCGAGCTGCTCTTTCGGCATCTTCTGCGCGATCACCAGGTAGATGACCAGCCACTTGAGCACGTTGTCAGAGAACGCGCTTTGGAATTGCGTGCCCATCAGGCACCAGAAGCCGCGCTGCCATTTTTTTTCGGTTATCGTGGGAGAGGGTGAGTTCATGCGCGTTTGGCGGCGGCTTGTTCAGGCGTGGGGCAGATTTTCTTCAATACAAAGTGCGTGGGAATAAACACGAGGATGATCAGCATCGCGATCCATGTCACGAGATAAAGTTCCGCACTCATCCAGGTCTGCGGCTGCGCATCGTCCATGCCGAAGACGTAGTTGATGTTGCGCGGCAGATTCGGATCCGACAGCGTTTCGCCTGCTTTCGGAAAGAGGAAGAAGGCCGCAAGACACAAGCCTGATGCCGAGGCCGTCCAGCCCTTCAGCGCACGTTTATCATAGCCCAGCTTGAACACTAGATAGACCAACAGGAACGGCAGCCAGCCATGAAACAGCGACAGGCCGCGCAGGAACAGCGGCTTCGCCCCATCGAACATGTAGGCCGTCATGCCCGTCATTTTGCTACCCGTAAGCTGCACGACGAAATCCACGCACCACAGCGCCTGCGGCATCAAAATGCCCACGGCAGGCAGCGAGATGAGCAGCGGACTCTCGATCCACACACCGACGAGCGTGAGCAGCAGCGCGATGTCGCAGAAGTAGAGAAAGTTCGTCGGGCCGTAGTGATACCAGTAAACAGGAATCAAAACCACCATGAAGGCAGTGTAGGAGACTTTGAGCCACAGCGGGATCGCGTGTGAAGTGTGTGTTTTCATGCGAGAGGAGTCTTCAACCATGCGCTACTGCGGACAAATCGACCATTTGTGAGTTTGTATTGAGGGCGTCAATGACCACATGAGCTAGGGCGATGATGCTTTTGATCTAATCTCATCCAAATGTCGCGGCTGTTTCGATAAGCACAAATGTCTTCCTCACGCGGTCGTCATCCGCGTAATCCCAACCATCGAAATACTCACGAAATGCTACACTCGGATTGAGCTCATTACCTTGTGGCAAATAGCCAAGATCTTTCATGGTTCTGCCCAACTCTAAGACATTGATGGCTTCTGCTTCATAGCGGCCAGTCACATAAATTACAAACCATCTATTTGGATTTGAAATATTCAACGCATTCAGGAACTGACCGAGTTCCAGATCAGAAACTTTTCCGGTACCGATTCTTTGATATAGATCACGCTTTGCCACCTTTAAGCACACCAAAAATGTTGCCATTGCTGATGCGCACCAAAACATCTGTCCGGTTAACCGTGGCGACTTAGCTGTCGCATGTCCGAGGATTCTAAATGCTTCTTGAATTTGCCGGGGTGTCATTCTCAGAGCAACCACCAAATCGACGATGTATTTGAGGGTAGTGTGGAGATTCGTGGCGTTCTCTCGCTTCCCAGCCAGATTTAGGAATCTGGCAGTATAGTGCTCGGCAAGTTTGCGCATGGCCCCGCTATCAGGTTCCGGCAGTGATAATGAGCGCTGAACAAACTTGCGGTAATACTCTTCGAAATTGAGGTCACGTCCAAACAAAGCGCGCGCAGAACAGCTTAGCTGATCATAATCAACAGCGAGCACGAAGACCAAGCCATGAATATCAAAAACATGTTTGATCGTTTCGAGGTAGCTAATGGCATAATCTGGACGACAACGATCAAGCTCATCCACGAAGACGAAAGCTTGGGGGCGTTCGCTTCCAAATATTGCCCTTAATGTGTCCTTCAACTTCTTCAGCGATACGCTCCTTTTCTCATACAGTGACACAAAATCTGGCGGCGGTTCTTTTCTGGCTGCTTTCTTTTTTCGGCGACGTCGCCAGCCGCTAGCGGATCAATGCCTGTAATCCTAGAGACCAGATTGTTTGCCAATCCAAGAGTGAACCATGCTGCATCTTTAGCAGCCTCTCGAATGCGTTTGCCTTCATCCGAATTGGAATTCAGCCCTTTTTCTTTCGCGGCCTGAATAAGCCCCGTGATGATGGCTAGAAGTGGGTCTCCACAGTAATCACTCTCCCAGGCATTTAACATGAGAACAACTGGAACAGCAGCGTCCTGCTGCCTTCGGGTTTTCATATCACCGGCCCACATGGAAAGGAATGTCGATTTCCCCGACCCAAAGGGCGCATTCAGACTGATGACCAAGCTTCCGTCTGTAAAGCCGTGCTCAATCATCAAGAATTCTTCCAGTCGTTGGCTGAAGGGTTCTAGAGACAGATGATCATTCTCGAATGCTTGTGATGCAGATTCATTCATGAGTGAGATTACCTTTTGTTGTCTTAAACGTGGTTATGAATTTGAGCACATCAATGCTGCCCCTGTGCGATCTGCGCGGCCAGTTCAGCAATCAATGATGTTAGCGTGTTGAGTTCGCCGCTGGGTTTTTGTTTAGGGAGCACCAGCAGGAGTTCTGATGTGGGCACAGGGGCGGCAAGTGGGACGAAGATGCAGCCGCCATGCGGCAGTTTGCTGGCATGAGCAGGCATGACGGCGACACCTTCGCCAGCAGTGACGGCTCCGAGCATCATGGAGAGTGAATCGACTTCGGTAGCTATGTTCGGCTCAAACCCGGCTCCTTGGCAGAGACTGCGCAAAAACTCGCGGCGGCCGGGAAAAAACGCATCAGAGAGTGAAACCCATGGCTCACCCTTCAATGCGCCAAGCTTAATTGATTTCTTTTTCGCCAGTGCATGATCTGCCGGCAGCACCGCGGCCATTTTATGACGTGAGAGGCGACGGATGTCGAATTGGGTGCGGTCACGTTCATCAAGATTGCCGAGAATGGCAGCGTCGAGTTCGTGATTACGCAGGCGGTCGAGTTGAGCACGTGGTGGCAGCTCAAACAGGCTCACTTGGGCCTTCGGGTGCCGCTGGCGGAACTCACGCACGGCAGGAGCGACGAGATCATCGAGAAACGGCGTGAGGAAACCGAGGCGGAGCGTGCGGCGGGCCTTCCCAAACTGCTCGCGCAACTGCTGCGCGCCCGTTTCGGCATCGCAGACGATCTGGCGTGCTTTTGGCAGGAAAAAGCGGCCCGCATCAGTGAGGTGGATGCGTTTGCGGATGCGATCAAATAACGGTACGCCCAGCTCCGCCTCCAACACGGCGACCTGACGACTCAGCGCCGGCTGCGTGACGTGCAGCCGCTTCGCTGCAGCCGAAATGCTCAAATCTTCGGCGGCGGCGATGAAGTAACGAAGCTGGTGAAATTCCACGCCGGATCAGACCACAGGCCAACGCTGTGTGCAAATCGTCCGCATCTTGGCAAGTCGGTCGATTCGCGAGCGTAGAAGCTTCACATCATGCCAATACCGCTGTTTCGCCCCTCCATGGACCGCCGAGCCTTTCTCACGGCTTCGACGATGGGATTGGCGTCGTTGCGCTTCGGGCCTGCGTTGAATGCATCGACTGGACCCGGAGTTACGTCACCGACTTTGGCAAAGCCCGCCAAATCGACGGTGCTGTTCTTCCTCTGCGGCGGCGCGTCGCACATCGATATGTGGGACATGAAGCCGGAGGCGCCGCTGGAGTTTCGCGGTGAGTTTAAGCCCATCCGCACCACCGGCGCGGACGTTCGTCTGTGCGAGCATTTGCCTCTGCTTGCCAAGCAGGCACATAACTTCGCCATGGTGCATGGCATCACGGATGGTGGTTTGGCGACTGGGGATCATCACGCCGGCTATTATTACAATCTGACTGGTCACGCGCCGGACATCACCTTCAAGCAGCAGGGCAATGACCGCAGGCCGTATCCCGAAGATTGGCCTTACATGGGCAGTGTCGTCGGCATGAAGCGCCCGCAGCATCCGACACTGCCGCAGATCATTTCTTTGCCCCATAAGCCGAGCAAACTGCCATACACACGCCCCGGACAGTTCGCCGGCCGCATCGGCATGGAGCATGATCCGTTTTATGTGAACGGGAGCTTTGATGAGCCGCTGAAATTCAACGCGCCAACGATTTCCATGGGAGGCGGCATGACGGCCGCCCGCATGCAGGACCGTCATGCGCTCCTGAACGCGATGAATCAAGCGCGGCGAGAGCTGGATCAAGAGGCGGCGATCCAAAACTATGTGAAGCAGCAGGAGCGCGCCTTTGAGCTGCTTTCCTCCAGCAGCACCACAAGTGCCTTCGACATCAAATCCGAACCGCAGAAGCTGCGTGAGCGCTATGGCAACACGATCAATGGCACCAGCCTGCTCATGGCGCGTCGCCTCGTCGAAGCGGGGGTGCCCTTTGTCACCGTTTTCTGGAAAGAGGACGAAAGCATCGCCAACCAATGCAAGAGCGCGGGAGGATGGGACACGCATGGCGATAACTTTAACTGCCTGCGCAAATACTTGCTGCCACAGTTTGATCAAGCCTTCTCCGCCTTCATGGAAGACATGTCGGGTCGAGGATTGCTCGATGAAACGCTCGTCATGGTGACGAGCGAGATGGGCCGCATGCCCAAGGTCGGAGATCGCCGTTCGGGTGGCACCACTGGCGCGGGTCGAGATCACTGGACCGCCTGCATGAGCGTTCTGATGGCAGGCGCAGGCATCCGCGGCGGCCAAGTCATCGGCGAAACGGATGCGCGAGCCGAACTGCCCAAAGATCTCCCCATTCGTCCTGAAGACATCACCAAGACCGTTTATTACGCGATGGGCATAAGTGATCTCGAAGCCAAAGACAAACTCGGTCGTCCATACAATCTGCTCGATGAAGGCAAGCCGCTAACGGAGTTGTTTGGTTGAGCGTCATTCTTTATGTTTCGCACCACCCTTGTCGTCTTCTGTCTCACCGCCACCCTTCAGGCCGAGGACTGGTCTCAGTTCCGCGGGGGTAATGGCAGTGGCGTTTCCTCTTCCAAGAACCTGCCGCAGGAATTCTCAGCAGAACAAAACATCGCCTGGAAGGCCAAGATCGGCGACGGCATCGGCTCGCCCATCGTGAATAGCGGCCGCGTATTCACCACGGCGATGTTGGGAGAGCAAAAACTTGGTGTGTTCAGCTTTGATTCCGCAAGCGGCAAGCAACTCTGGCGCAGCGACTTCGACACTGGCACGCTGCCGCGCATCACACCGCCGAACAGCCACGCTTCCTCGACTCCGGCAACGGATGGCGAGCGTGTGTACGTTTATTTTAGCACGATTGGGCTGCTGGCTTTTGATTTTACCACCGGCAAAGAAGTCTGGCGTCATACAATGACGCGACCTGCTTACTTGATGGACTGGGGCGCAGCATCGTCTCCCATCGTGCATGATGGTTTGGTCATCTTCTGTCAGGACGACGACCTAGCGCCCTTCGTTGTCGCCGTGGATGTCAAGACGGGACAGGAGAAGTGGAAGACGCTGCGCAAAGAAATGCTCGCTGGTTATTCACTGCCCGTCATGTGTGAGGCTAACGGTCGCACCGATCTCGTCGTTGCCGGAAGTGGAAAGATGAAAGGCTACGATCCTGCCACCGGCAAGGAACTGTGGACCTGCAATACACTGCTGCGCACCATCATGACCTCCCCTGTTGTGCATGACGGCGTTATTTACATCGCGGTGCAAAGCTACGGCGATGCCACGCGCACCTTGAAGCACGCTTTGCTCGAATGGCTGGACACGAATCAGGATAAGATCCTCTCGCGCGATGAGACGCCGAAGGAATTCCACGAACGCTTCGACGCTTCCGACAAAAACCACGACAAAGTCATCGGCCCTGAGGAGATCGACACCGCGTTTCAATCACCTGATAACATGGCGGCAGGCGGAAACATCATCCAAGCCATCAAAGGCGGCGGCAGTGGCGATGTCACGAAGACGCACGTTCTCTGGAACATTGATCCCAAGACCCCCTCAAACCTCTCCTCACCGCTTCTTTTCAACGGTCGTCTTTATGTGGTCAAAAGTGGCGGCATGTCGAGCTGCTACGACGCCAAGGACGGAAAAAAACTCTGGGATCGCAGCCGCCTCGGTAATTTTGGCGATTACTTCGCCTCACCCATCGCGGCGGATGGGAAAGTTTTTATCGCTGCCAAGAACGGCTTCATCGTCGAGTTGGAGGACGGGCCACAGCTCAAAGTCATCGGCAAGCATGACATGGGCGAAGAAATCATCGCCACGCCTGCCATCGCCGATGGCCGACTCTTTGTCCGCACTCGCGAAAGCCTTCTATGTGTGTCCGCCAGAGGTTCTCAGCCCGCTTTGGTGTCCGTCGAAAAAGCGCCATCCGCAGCGAATATGATCGAAACCACATCGCAGCCCGTCAGCGGTTCACGCGTGTGGAATGGCTACACTGGCAACGCCATGGGCCAGGAGGCATGGAGCGATGCCGAGCTTGTAACGCGGCTCGAACAACTCAAGAAGCTCAACTACACCGCCATTGCCATTCCGAAGGTCGTTTCACCCTTCACGCCGATTCGTGTCGATGGCGATACTCCAGGCCGCAAAGCCTTCCGTGGCGTGACAACCTTCGAAAATCCCGATGTGGCCGCCATTACGAGTCGGTTTCGCGAAAAAGCTGCCAAGCTCGGCTTCGAGATCGTCACCGCTGAACCCATGGAAACCTCCGTGCTGCCGAAAAACGAATTCAGTAGCGAAAAAGCTCTCAGCGATCTCATCACACCGATGTGCGGTGAAGGTGTGGCCGAACGGCTCTGGCTAGGCTTCCAAGCGATCGACAAAGCCTCCCAAATCATCGCGCAAAACGATCCCAAGCTCGGTGTGCCTGCGCCAGAGATGCTGCTGCGTCATTTAAACTCGAAGGAGGCGCTGCCAGCCTGGCTCACCGAAGTCAAAACGCTCTACACCACCGCCATGAGTGAGATGTATCGTGCCAACACTCGCGCTCGCGAAGGATCGCGCAGTTTCACGCTCTACAACGCGAAGCGCCTGGAGTTCACCTTCCACTTCATCAGTTGCATCGAGGCTCTCTACAAATCTCACGATTCCGCCACTCGCGCCGAATCCCTCGAAGCCGCCATGGAGTCGATCTACAACGCTCTGAACTCCTATTCCGATGTCGCACGTGACTCCAGCGATCGAGGTGCCATCGCCCTGCTCAATGAATACGGCTACCGTCCGCTGGTGAAGGCGATCAAGGAAGGCAAGTGATCCGTTTTGATTACCTGACAGCATGAACTTGTGAAGCAGGAAGCATTGGAGGGATGATGGCGTATGCGCGAATACACCCTTGTTATGAAACTCAAACTTCGCCTCTCCAACGAACGCGGCCATGCCAACCACGGCTGGCTCGACAGCTACCACACCTTCAGCTTCGCCGACTACTATGACCCGGCGCACATGGGCTTCCGCAGCCTGCGTGTCATCAATCAGGATGTCATTGCAGCTGGAGCGGGCTTCCCCACGCATCCGCATCGCGACATGGAAATCTTCAGCTACATCCTTTACGGCGCACTGGCGCACAAAGACAGCATGGGCAATGGCCGTGTGCTTGAGCCCGGACAGATTCAACTCATGAGCGCTGGCAGTGGCGTGACGCACAGCGAGTTCAATCCTTCGAAGACTGAGCCCGGCAGCCTGCTGCAAATCTGGATTCGTCCGCGTCAGAACGGCCTGAAGCCCAGCTACACCGAATGGCATCCGCAGCCGGAACATGAAACGGCTGAGAAAGTGCTCGTCATCTCCTCCGATGGACGCGATGGCTCCGCCACCATCCATCAGGACGCCGACATCTACCGTGTGCGCCTTGGCACTGGCAAATCGACCACGCACGAAGTTCGTGCTGGCAGAGGAGCATGGATTCAGCTCATCAAAGGCAGCATCAGCCTCAACGGCACCTCATTAAATCCCGGTGACGCAGTCAGCACCGACGACTCCGGCACACTCACCCTCACCGCCAGCGAAGACGCCGAAGCCCTGCTCTTCGACCTCGCCTGATTCGTCTCAACCATCGTAAACCACCGTCAACAATTGCAAACCACCGCAAACTCCCATGAAACACATCCCCACCATCGCTCGCCTCCTCCTCGGCCTCATCTTCACCGTCTTTGGTGCCAACATGTGGCTGCAATTCATCATAATCCCACCGCCACCTGATGGCGCTGCGAAAGACTTCATGGTCGCGCTCTACAGCAGCGGTTACCTCACCGTGGTGAAGGTGCTCGAAGTCGCAGGCGGCTTGCTGCTTCTCAGCGGGCGCTTTGTGAATCTAGCACTGGCCCTCATCGGCCCGGTCGTGGTGAACATCGCCCTGTATCACGTCTTTCTTGTCAAAGGCGGTTATCCAATGGCCATCGTGCTTGGGGTGTTGTCTCTTGTAGCTCTCGCGGGTCGCAAGAACTTCATGAGCGCCTTGCTGGCCGCTAAATAATGCATCTTGAAGCGAGCCGGATTCGTCACTGAATCCGGCTCGTTTTTTCTCATCTCATCGCTCATTCAATCACATGTCCCACCACTCTCTGTTCTCTCCACTTCAAGCTGGCGCTCTCAGCCTGCCGAACCGCATCCTCATGGCACCGCTCACACGCTGCCGCGCCGATGCCGATCATGTCCCCACGCCGCTGATGGCCGAATACTATGCCCAGCGTGCTAGCGCGGGTCTCATCATCGCCGAGGCCACGATGGCGATGGAGGGCAATTCGTCCTTCTGGATGGAGCCGGGCATTTACTCAGAAGCTCAGGTCAAAGGCTGGAACGTCGTGACGGATGCGGTGCATGCCAAAGGCGGCAAAATCGTGCTGCAAATCTGGCACGGCGGCCGCGCCTGCCATCCATTGCTGAATGGCGGCATCCAACCTGTGGCCCCTAGTGCCATTCCGATCACTGGCGATGAAGTCCACACGCGCGAAGGCAAAAAACCCTACGTTACGCCACGTGAACTGCGCGACGACGAGATTCCTGACATCATCGCCGGTTTCAAAAAGGCTGCTGAGAATGCCAAAGCCGCCGGATTCGACGGCGTCGAAGTCCACGGAGCCAATGGTTACCTCCTCGACGAATTCCTCCGCGATGGCGCGAACAAGCGCACTGGCCCTTACGGCGGTTCCATCGAGAACCGCGCCCGTTTGATGCTCGAAGTGCTCGACGTCGTCATCAGCGTCTGGGGCGCGGATCGCGTGGGCTTGCGCATCTCGCCGCTGAACAGCTACAACAGCATGATCGACAGCGATCCCGTCGCCATCACCACCTACATCGCACAGCAATGCAGCGCTCGCGGTCTCGCTTATCTACACATGATGCGCAGTGACTTCTTCCAGGCTCAACAAGGCGATGTCATGACGCCAGCGCGTGCTGCTTTCAAAGGCGTACTCATCGGCAACATGGGATACACCGCCGATGAAGCCGAGCAGGCCATCAGCGCCGGCCAGCTCGACGCCGTCGCCTTCGGCACCAGTTTCCTCGCCAATCCTGATCTCCCCGCCCGCATCGCCGCCAAGGCGGAACTCAATGCGCCGAACGCCGCGAAATTTTACTCGCCCGGACCTGCGGGTTACACGGACTATCCCACCATGGCCGCATGAAAACGATCACCGCCGCCGAACTGAAGACGCTTCAAGCAAGCATCACACTCATCCATGTGCTGCCGGAGGAGCACTTCGCGTAGCAGCATCTGCCGGGAGCAGTGAACGCCTGCGTGTATGAGATGGTATTCCTCTCGAAGGTGGCCGAACTCGTGCCAGACAAGTCGGCGGCGATTATTGTGTATGGCGCAGGCGCTCCTTCGCTCGATTCGGCCACAGCGGCGGAAAAACTGGCGCAGGCTGGCTACACGAACGTGCGGGATTTTCGCGGCGGATTGGCGGAGTGGCTGCAAAACGGCCTCGCCGTCGAAGGAACCGGCCTTGTCGGCGATTCCATTCACCCTGATGGCATTTTTGAAGTCGATGTCGAAACCAGCATCGTCCGCTGGACGGGTCGGAATCTCTTCAATCATCATCAAGGCACTCTCAAACTGGCCAATGGCCGAATTGAGGTGCGAAACGGCGCTTTGAAGGCCGCCAGCTTCACGCTCGACATGAACGGCATCGTTTGTGAAGACCTCGTGGACACGGCTTACAACGCCCTGCTCATCCGCCACCTCCGTGACGACGATTTCTTCGCCGTGGACCGCTTTCCGACCGCCGAGTTCGTCTGCGGGCGTGCGGAGCCGCTGCAAGCCTGCACACCCGGCACACCAAACTACACGCTGCACGGCAAGATGACGCTGCGCGGAGTCACGCAGCCGCTGAGCTTCCCCGCCGTCATCGCTGCGGCGGATGCGGACCATCTCACCGGCCAGGCGCAGCTTGAACTCGACCGCACGCAGTTTGGCAGTCACTACGGCTCAGGCAGACTGTTTGCGTTCCTCGGCAAGCACGTCGTCAACGATCACATTCACCTCCTCATTAAACTTCACGCCACTCGCACCACTCCATGAACACCCTCGACGCCATCCAAGCGCGCCGCGCCATCAAGCATTACGACCCCGCCCATCGCATGACGGATGCGGAGATCCGCCAGCTACTTGAAGCCGCGATGCAGGCTCCCACCGCCTTCAACATTCAGCATTGGCGCTTCGTCACCGTGATCGATCCTGAAGTGCGGAAGCAAATCCGTGCCGCCGCTTGGGATCAGGCACAAGTCACCGAAGCCTCCTTGCTCATCGTGATGTGCGCCGACAAAGACGCCTGGAAAAAAGAGCCTGCACGCTACTGGAAGAGCGCGCCGCAGCCTGTGCAAGACTTCCTCGTCCCCGCGATTGGCCCGTATTATGAAGGTCGCGATCAAGTGCAGCGTGATGAATGCATGCGCTCCTGCGGTCTCGCTGGCATGACGATCATGCTCGCCGCCAAAGCCATGGGCTACGACTCCTGCCCCATGGACGGCTTCGACTTCGACGCCGTCGCCAAAATCATCAAACTGCCCGAAGACCACGTCATCTCGTTCATGATCGCCGTCGGTAAAGGCACGCAGCCTGCGTGGCCAAAGCCAGGACAGCTCGCGTATGATGAGGTGGTGATACAGAACACCTTTTGATGAACACCGAGCCTCGCTCGACTCGATGGACCGCCGTCATTCCGTGGCTGTTTGTGCTGCTGTGGAGCAGCGGGTTCATCGGATCGAAGCTGGGGGTGCCGTATGCAGAGCCGTTCACGTTTTTGACGCTACGTTACTGCATCGTGCTAGCGATCCTGGTGCCGATTGCACTCGTCTCACGGGCGCCGTGGCCGCAGGGGAAGGGGCAGATGATGCATGTAGCGTTCGCGGGACTGCTGATTCATGCGTTGTATCTGAGCGGCTGTGTGTGGTCGCTGCGGCTGGGACTGCCGGCGGGGATTTTGAGTTTGATTGTGTCGATGCAACCGTTGTTCACAGCGACGTTTGCCGGTGTGGCCTTGGGCGAACGAGTGTTGCCGCGTCAATGGACTGGGCTGGTGCTGGGATTTGTCGGCACGGCGCTGGTGGTGGCGCACAAGACGGGCAGCGGGCTGACTTTACTGATGACGGTGCCAGCGATCCTGTCGCTGATCGGCATCACGGCGGGGACGATGTGGCAGAAGCGTCATTGTCCGCGCTTTGACCTGCGCACGAGCACCGTGGTGCAGTATGCGGCGAGTTTGGTCATCACAGCGGTGCTGGCGCTGACCACAGAGACGATGCGTGTCGAATGGAGCGGGCAGTTTGTGTTTGCGCTGCTGTGGGTAGCGCTGGTGCTGTCCATCGGCGCGATCAGCCTGCTGAATCATCTGATCCGCAGCGGCACGGCGGTGAATGTGGCGAGTCTGTTTTATACCGTGCCCGCTGTGACAGCGCTGATGGCCTGGGGCATCTTTGGCGAGACGCTGACAGGCCTGTCGCTCATCGGCATGGTGGTGGCCGTTCTGGGCGTGTGGCTGGCACGGGGAAAGTAAAACTCGTTTTACGTTGGCCCGATGCATGCGTTGCAAGGAGTCTCCATACCCATGACTGAATCTTCCTCTCGCCATTTCGACGTTGCCATCATCGGTGGAGGTTTTGCGGGTGTGTATTGCGCACAGCAGGTGCTGAAGCGGCTGGGGGCAGACCGGTTGCGTGTGGGAGTGATCGCGAGTGAAAACCACATGGTCTTCCAGCCGATGCTTCCGGAGGTGGTGGGCGGTTCACTGTCGCCGCAGCATGTGGTGAATCCGATCCGCATGATCTGCGATGGTGCGGATGTGCTGAAGGCGCAGGTGACGAACCTGGACATGACGAATCGTGTGATGACGCTGGATGGCGGGCGTTTTACACCGGCGGTGAAGGTAAGTTTTGACCACCTGATGCTCGCTCCCGGCGCGGGCGTGGATTTGAGCCGCATTCCGGGCATGTCAGAGCATGCGTATCTCATGCGCACCGTCGGCGATGCGATGAAGCTGCGCGCAGCGATCATCAGCCGCATGGAGGAGGCAAATCTGATCAACAAGGCGCAGCAACGGAAGGAGATGCTGTCCTTTGTGGTGGTGGGCGGTGGTTACTCCGGCGTGGAGACAGCGGGGCAAATCCAGGATTTGATCGTGGGTGTGCGGCGCTACTATGACAACATTGAAGAGGGCGAGGCGAGCGTGACGCTGATCCACAGCGGTGATCGCCTGCTGAGCATGCTGGGCGAGCGATTGGGCGATTACACGGGCCGTTGTCTGGCGAAGATGGGCGTGAACATCGTCTTCAACAAACGCGTGCGGGCGGTGACGGCACGCACGGTGCAGCTCAACGACGGGACGACGATCACCTCGCATCTTGTGGTCTGCACGGTGGGCAATGCACCGCATCCGCTGATCAAAGCGCTCGGCGAAAGCGGCGTGGTGCCGTTGGAGCGCGGCAAGCTGGTGGTGGAGGCAACGGGACAGGTCAAAGGTCTCGACAAGGTGTGGTCGGCAGGAGATTGCGCCGTGTTCCCGAAGGCCGATGGCGGTTGCTGCCCGGAGACAGCGCAGTTTGCCATGCGCCAGGGCGCTTTGATCGGCGACAACATCGTGGCGAGCTTGCGCAAAAAGCCGCTGAAGAACTTCAAGTTCACGGGCCTGGGCGAACTGGCGACCATCGGACATCGCAAAGCCGTGGCGATGGTCATGGGACTGCGCTTCTCCGGCCTGCTGGCGTGGTTCATGTGGCGCAGCGTGTATTTAATGAAGCTGCCGGGTCTCGACCGCAAACTGCGCGTGATGACAGAGTGGACTTTTGAGTTGTTCTTCCCTCGTGACATCAATCTGCTCACCCCGAGCTTCTCCTCACCGCTGGGCGAAATGCATCTGGAAGCTGGCGACTCGCTGTTCCGCTGCGGAGAACCGGCACAGTCGCTTTATGCGGTCAAAAAAGGCTGCGTGGAGATCACGGATGCGCAGGGGCAAATCGTGAAATCTGCCGTGGCAGGCGAGCACTTCGGCGAACGCGCGCTAATGGGCGACGGCATCTGGCGCTTCGATGCCACCGCTAAAGAACCGAGCGAACTCGTCGCCATCGACGGTGACACGTTCAAGACACTGGTGCAGAGCATTGGGTCGCTGGAGGCGTTGTTCAAATCGACGGCGCAGCAGTATCACCTGCCGGAGGAAATTCAGAAAACTGTGGACGCGATCTCGGAATCCACAAGTTTGGCCACAGCAGCGGATGTGATGACGAAGAACGTCGCATCACTCGATTCCTCTTTGTGCGTTCAAGATGCTGTGGAAGAATTTCAAAAGCACCCACACAGCACTTATCCGGTCACTGAGGCTGGAAAAGTCATCGGCCTGCTACGGCGCTCCGTGGCGTATGATTGGCTGAAAAATCACGGCCTCACCTGTCGCGATGGCTTGAAGGATCTGCCACTCACCACGCCCTTCTGCGTGCGTGGCGATATGCTGGTGCCAGAACTCGTACAAACCCTCATGCGCACCGGTGTGAGCAAAGCCGTAGTCGTGGACGCAGAGAATCACCTGCTAGGCATGGTAACGGTGTTTGATCTGCTCAAAGGAGCGCGGTAGAATTTGCCCTTTAGATCGCCACTTCGGCGTCTTCGTCGCCGGCATCGGCAAGTGATTTGATGATCATACCGGCAGCGACGGTGTTGTTGGTTTGTTCATCGACGAGGACGAAGCTGCCGGTGGTGCGGTTCTTGGTGTAGGAGTCGAAGAAGATCGGCGCGGCGGTGCGGATGCGGATGCAGCCGATGTCATTGAGAGCGAACTCTTTGTTCTCGGCGCTCTTTTCTAGGGTGCTGATGTTCACCTTGTAGAGCACGTCGGTGACAACGGCACGCACGTCATTGGTGGTGTGGCGCAGGTGGAAGCGGCCGCGCGGCTTGAGCCTCTTCTTGTCGGCGAACCAGCAGATCATGGCGTCGAATTCTTGGCTCGTTTGAGCGGGTTCATTGGCCTTCACGATCATGCCGCCGCGGCTGGTGTCGATCTCATCGGCTACGGTGATGCTGTAGCTGAGCTGCGGCGTGGTTTCGGGCTGCGGGCCTTCATAAGTGTGAATGCCGGTGATCTTCGACTTCATCGCTGAAGGATAAACGAGCACATCATCGCCCACGCGGAAGGTGCCGCTGGCCATGCGGCCGGCGAAGCCGCGATAGTCGTGTAAATTGCCGAGCTTGGCATCGTTGCGGTCAGAGATCGGGCGAATCACCCACTGCACAGCAAAACGCGCTTCATCGGCGGCGGTTTCGGCATGTACCTGCACGGTTTCGAGGTGCTGCAACAACGACGGGCCGGTGTACCAGGGCGTGCTTTCAGATTTATCGACCACGTTGTCGCCATTGAGGGCGCTCATCGGGATCGGCGTGACCTGCGGGAGATTGTCGAGACCTTGGGCGAAGGCTTGGAAGTCGCCGACGATCTTGTCATAGACCGCCTGGTCGAAATTGACGAGGTCCATCTTGTTCACGGCCAGAACGATGTGTCCGATGCGCAGCAGGCTCGCGAGATAGGTGTGGCGCATCGTCTGCTCGATCACGCCGAGGCGTGCGTCGATGAGAATGATCGCCAAGTCCGCCGTGGACGCGCCGGTGACCATGTTGCGCGTGTATTGGATGTGCCCCGGCGTGTCGGCGATGATGAACTTCCGCTTCGGCGTGGCGAAGTAGCGGTAAGCCACGTCAATCGTGATGCCCTGCTCGCGCTCGGCGCGCAGGCCGTCGGTGAGGAGCGCGAGATTCACATGCGCATCGCCACGGCGCTTGGAAGATTCTTCCACAGCGAGAAGCTGGTCTTCGAAGATCGACTTCGAGTCATACAGCAAGCGGCCAATGAGCGTGCTTTTGCCGTCATCGACGGAACCAGCAGTGGTGAAGCGAAGAAGAGAGGATTCGGTGGGATTGACGAGAAGGTCCATGATCTGAGGAAGGTGTGTTTGAAGTGGCTGGGCTACGGTTCTCGCTGAAATCAGAAGTATCCTTCCTTCTTGCGGTCCTCCATGGCGGTCTCGCTGCGTTTGTCGTCGGCGCGGGTGCCGCGCTCGGTTTGGCGGGCGGCGGCGACTTCGGCGACGATTTCGTCGATGGTGCTGGCGGTGGATTCGACGGCGCCGGTGCAGGTGGCGTCGCCGACGGTGCGGAAGCGGATGGTCATTTCTTTGACCTTGGGCTTTTCTTCATCGAGCAACGGAATGATGCCGGTGCTGGCGTCGAGAAGTTGGCCGTGGCGCTCGATGATCTTGCGCTGATGGCTGAAGTAGAGGCCGGGGAGCGGGATGTTTTCCTGGCGAATGTATTGCCAGATGTCCATCTCGGTCCAGTTGCTGAGCGGGAAGACGCGGAAGTGCTCACCGAAGTGTTTGCGGCCGTTGAAGATGTTCCAAAGCTCGGGGCGCTGGTTTTTCGGGTCCCACTGGCCGAATTCATCACGGTGGCTGAAGAAGCGTTCTTTGGCACGGGCTTTTTCTTCATCGCGGCGACCACCGCCGAGGCAAGCGTCGTATTGGTGCTCTTCGATGGTGTCGAGCAGCGTGACGGTCTGTAGCTTGTTGCGGCTGGCGTTGTGGCCCTTTTCTTCCTGCACGCGGCCGTCATCAATGGACTTCTGCACGAGGCCGACGGTCAAAGTCGCACCGATTTCCTGCACGAACCAATCACGGTATTCCATGGCCTCGGGGAAGTTGTGGCCGGTATCGACGTGGAGCAGCGGGAAGGGGAGCTTCGATGGATAGAATGCCTTCCGAGCGAGCCAAGCCATGACGATGGAGTCTTTGCCGCCAGAGAAGAGCAGCGCGGGTTTTTGAAACTGCGCGGCGGTTTCGCGCAGGATGTAGATGGCCTCGGATTCGAGGAATTGGAGATGCGTGATGGCTGACATGATGAATCAGATGATGGCGAGAAATTTGAGCAGGTTGCGCGTGCTGAGAGCGACGACCAGAAGGCCGACGACGACCATGAAGGGCTTGTGCGGGATGTGTTTGGCGGCCCAGGCACCGAACGGAGCGGCGATGACGCCGCCGATGGCCAGGCCGATGATGATGCTCCAATGGGTGAGGCCGATGGTGAGCAGGAAGGTGATGCTGGCGGCGAGTGTGACGAAGAATTCGACGGCGTTCACGCTGCCGATGGTGATGCGGGAGTCATTGCCACGCAGGATGAGATTGGAGGCGACGATGGGGCCCCAGCCGCCGCCGCACATGGCATCGACGAGGGCACCAAAGAAACCGAGAGGCGTGAGATGCGTGGTGACATTTCGCGAAGGCACCTGCACGAAAGCTTTGGCAATGATGACGATGCCCATGATGAGGAGATAGCCGGAGACCCAGGGTTTGAGCACGTCGCCGATCTCGGAAAGCAAATAAGCGCCAATGATGGCACCAATGACTGCAGGGATGAGCAAGCGCCGAAACAGAAAGCGGTCCACATTGCCAAAGGCGTGATGCGAGATAGCGGAAGCGCCCGTGGTGAAACACTCTGCCGCATGCACCGTGGCACTGGTGGCCGCTGGCGGCACACCTAGGGCCATGAGCAGCGACGAGGCGCTGACGCCATAGGCCATGCCGAGCGCTCCATCGATCAATTGAGCGACGAAGCCGGCGGCGATGTAGAGAAGAAAGTCGGGCGGCAGATCAGGCATCGTCGTTTACGCTTTGTCGGTGACGAGCTTGGCGTGGAGGCCGCATTCGTGTTTTTCATCGCCCTTGGCCGGATCGTAGTAGGTGCGCTCGTTTGGCAGCTCGTGCTCGAGCAGGTAGGTGTCCATTTCGGCGGGCGTCCAGTCGAGGATGGGGTTCACCTTGAGGCAGTTGAATTTGGCGTCCCACATGAAGGGCTGAAGCGTGGCGGCACGCTGTGGATTCTGCTCTTTGCGCAGGGCGGTGATCCAAACTTTCGGGGCGAGTTCACGCATGCCGCGTTCGAAGGGTTCCAGTTTCATGATCCGGCTGAAGGACTCGACGCGCTCGACTTCGTCCGGCATTGGGATTTGGCCGCCATTCAGGGCCAGCCAGTGTGCGGCGGTCATGAGCGGCAGATACGGCTTCAAATTGAGCCCCAGGCGCGCACGGCTCTTTTCGGCGAAACGGTAGGTTTCAGGGAGATTGGTGCCGTGATCGACCCACAGGATGGGAATGCCCGATTCCAGCTCCGTGGCGAGATGCAGGATCACTGCTTCATACGGACGAAAGTTCGTGGTGACGATGGCCTGACCGTCGGCATGAGCGAGTGCGGCTTGGATGATTTCCTGGGGCGATTTGCCTTTGAGATCGTCGTTGAGAGCTTGGATTTGTTCAGGATTCATGCGGGGCGCGGATTATTCACCCGATTCTCGATGTGTAAAGTAGGAAATAGCCAATTTGGGCAAGAAAAAGGGCGCGGAGGTGATCCGCGCCCTTCGAAATTGAATGTGACTGAGAACTACGCCTGAAGCGCTGCTTCGACGATGTTCACGCGACGACCGTCTTTGTCGAAACGCACATTGCCGTCCACAAGAGCGAAGATGGTGTGATCTCTGCCAATGCCGACATTGAGACCTGGGATCCACTTCGTGCCGCGTTGGCGGAGGATGATATTTCCTGCGATGACGGACTCGCCGCCGAATTTTTTGACGCCAAGACGCTTGCTCTGGCTGTCGCGACCGTTCTTGACGGAACCTTGTCCTTTTTTATGGGCCATAAGAGGGGAGTGGTGAAGAGATTAGGCGTTGATGGCAGTGATCTGCACGAGCGTCTGCGGCTGGCGATGACCACGGGTCTTGTGGAAGCCCTTGCGCTTGCGGAATTTGAAGGTGGTGACTTTGTCAGCTTTGTGCTGCTTGATCACTTTGGCGGAAACGCTAGCACCAGCGACGGTGGGGGCGCCCACGGTGATGCTGCTACCTTCGCCTGCGGCGAGGACCTGATCAAAAGTTGCTGTTTCGCCTTCGGCGGAATCGAGCTTCTCCACGTCGAGCTTGTCGCCCACGGAGACTTTGTACTGTTTGCCGCCTGTTTTGATGATTGCGTATGCCATAACCTGAAAAGTGTTGCTGTCCCCGGAACAGGGGCGCGGAGATTTCCACAGATGACCCCATTCGGCAAGGGAAAACTTGCCATGAATATTATCCGCAGGAAATCACGGCACTGGGGCGGGCGCTCCGCCGAAAAAATGCGTCAATGCCTCCATCATGCCCTCACTGGCAAAACGGGAGGCGATGAAACCACCGCGGGAATGGACGATCTGCTTCACGGGATCCACCGCATTGCCTGGGCAGGCGATCATTCGGGCGTGGCGCTGATCGAGCATGCTGAGGTCGTTAAAATTGTCTCCTGCGGCGAAACAGGCAGACGAATCGAGGCCGAGCAAACGTGCCAGTTCGCTCAGCGCAGTACCTTTACTGTAGCCGCTGTGGGAAAAGCGCAGGTAGATGCCATTGCGATGATAGCCGATGTCCGGGAACTGCTGTGTGTGCGTGTCGATGTAGGCGCAGATGCCATCGAGTTCAGCATCATTTGAAGCGACGATGCCCATTTCACCGGAATCACCGGTCAGAAAAGAGGCGTTGGTCTGCGTTTCGACCATCTGCTTGATGGCTTCAAGTGGGGACTTGTGCTCTTTAGCGAAGCGTTCCTGCGCGCGCAGTGCCTGACGATTCCAAGACCCGTAATCGGTCCAGCGACTAAAGAAGCCGGGTTTATAAATGTCGCTCTCCCTAGCGATAATGAAATCCGGCTCAGAATAGATGCCGTGCTGCGCCAGGCCTTGGATCGTCTGGCTCAAACTACGACCGGTGTTGATGACCCAGGCGGCGCCTTGACTGCGCAATGCTTGAATCATCTGCCCAAGGCCGGGATGAAACACAGGATCGCTTTCTGGATGCACCAGAGTGCCATCGAAATCGAAGCATAGAATGAAGCGATGTTTGGGAGCTGCCATGAATCAGGGCGCGCATTCATGCCGCGAAAGTCGTTGGCTGCAAGACCGCGATCACACGCAAGATAATGGCACCACACAATATCCACAGCATTGTTTCGTAGATGATGAAAACTGGCAGCCGCATTTTTCGCCGCCGCGCACGCTGCATCAGCGCCTCGCAGGCCCAGAGTAGGCTCAGCACTAGTGGAGGATAGAGTGCGAGATGACGGTTCCCCCAGTTCAGGACGGGCACATCCCATCCAAAATCGAGCGTGCAGGCGACGAAGGCCAGCACCGTGAACAAAATGAGCGGCGCCGTCTCGGGATGCAACGCCTGCCCGGCATGCGCAGCACGCGGAGCCACAAACCAAACCACGAGCATGAGCAGCGCTAAAACTATGGCCAGAGCGAGAACTAACACGCCGTACTCATGCAGCGGTCGATCCACACTCCAAGGCCAACGCAATACCGCCTGAATCATTTTTATGCCGCCCTGGCTCAAGCGCTCGCGCACCGCATCAGTCGCATGCGTGGCGATGTAGCTGGAGTAACCGGGCATTTGACCAGCAGGCATGGCCTGCAAAGACTCACGCGTTTGATGCGCCGCAGTCCACTGTCGCATCGCGTCTGCATCATCAAACCAGCGCCAGAAAAACGGTGCGGCATCGCCCAACTTCTGGTGCGCATCAGAAAGCATCGGCCCCATGGTGAACAAGTGGCAGACGACCAGCACGATCAGTCCCAACCAGTGATTACGCCGCACCCAGAGCGTCGTGCCGCCTTCGTGCGGCCAGTGCGCCATTAGCCAGCCCCATAGCCAGCGCAGGGTGCTGACACTAATGAAGATTAGGGCCAGTACGGTTGTCGTTGGCAGCGTTAGATTCGCCAGCGCAGAGAAAAATCCGATCACGCCATAAAGCCAAAGTGAATTGCGCTTCAACGCCGCCATGCAACACACCCAAGTGAGCAGAAACAGCAGTTGAAACAATACATCCGGCGCAAAGGCCAACGCCGATGGCAGCAGCACACCAAAGCCAACCGTCAGAACAGTAAGCAGCGCCGCTGGAATGGAGAATGCACGTGCCGCCGCCAGACCCAGCACGAGCAAAAAGCCCAAACTCAGGCCTGCGAGCCAGCGTTTACCTGCACGCATCACGCGTAAATCCTCAGCGCTGATTGCGCCAGAGCTTTGCGGATGATTGGCAGCCACATTCCATGCCGCGAGCCACGGCCACAGCGGCCGCACGACGCCATCGGTGCGGTGCGGCAGCCAGTCGTTGAGCGGCTGCGACACGCCTTTGGAAAAATCCGGCGTCAGATCATGCCGTGTCGCGATGGCGGCATTCAAATACAACTGCTCCTGCGCATGAATACTCGTGCCGACTGCACTCTGTATTTGAAAACTTTGCAGGTAAGCCCAGGCAAACAGCACCAAACTCGTGAACAGCACCACCCAACGACCGCCGCGCAGCCAAAGTCTGGTGAGATGCAGAAACACGGATTTGACCGGCATGCGTACTGCTTAGTTAACGTGAAGTGGATTATTTTTTCGGCCGCACCTTGATCTCCACGCGGCGGTTCAGGCCCTGCTGCTCCACGGTGCCAGCAACGCTCACAATCGGTTTCGATTTGCCCATGCCCATCGCCTGAATGCGATCACTGCCGAGTCCGAGCGACTCACGCAGCCAGCTCACGACGGCATTCGCACGACGGATGCTGAGCTCGAGATTGAAGTCCTCACCACCAAAGCTGTCCGTGTGGCCCTCGATGATGAACAGCGAGTTTGGATTCTTCTGAATCAGGAAACCCAGCTTCATGAGGCTAAGACGAGCCGCTTCGGCCAGTTGATCGCTGCCATATTCGAATAGCAAGTCCGTGGGCATCAGGATCGGAGCAGTGCTGCCGCCCATCGTGCCACCGCCGCCGAGGAGATCGTCGAGATTACTGAAGCCCTTCACGCGTGCGCCTGCGGCCGTCGCGGTGCCTTGGCTTTTCACTGCATCGAGCAGGCCGCTGTCCATCTTGCCGCCTTCACCGGGATCAAGCGCTCCAGCATCGAGCAGCATCTGCTTTTCCGACACCGGCTTCGACAACACATCACGACGCACACTCGCCATCTCCGCAGCGATGTCAGGCGCGGCCATGGCTTGCTGCGCGAGCAACTTCGCCATGTCCGTCGCTTTCGGCGAACCGGGCGCACCGTCGCCGGGATCGTTCGCACGGATGAAGTTGGTGATCTCCTTCACGTTCGGCGTGAGGTCGATTTCCTGGTTCTTCGGCAGTTCCTGCAGCTTGTCGAAATCATCCAGCTTCGGCTCAAAGGCCTTCATGTCCGGTAGATTGCCCGGCACGATGGTTTCGGGGATCTGTTGCACCGCATTCAGCTCCTTCATCGCCTGCTCGCTGAGAAGAATGCGCTCCGGCACCTCACGCGGTTTGGCTGGCGTCACCGCAGAAATGCCCAGTGAATCGAAACCAACCACGAGCACCACGTGAAACACCACGGACAGGATCAACGCGAACATCATCCACCATTTCAGGCTCCAATCGTCGCGGGAACGAAAGGAAGACTGCGGAGTGGTCCACTCGGGGGGATGGGTGACTGCGGCCATGACGTGCGCAGGCTAGCACGGTGGTCGGAGGATTGCACGCGTCACTTTAAGAGTGACATCGCCCCTGCGGATTTCGTATCCTGCCCTGCACTCTAATCCCAAATCACCACCATGAACCGCCGCACCTTCATCCACACAAGCACCGCCGCCCTCGCAGGCTCCCTCATCTTTCCGGCCAGCAGCCGGGCGCTCGATCTGACCCAGGCACCCCTGCCCTATGCTCCCGAGGCGTTGGAGCCGCACATCGATGCCCTCACGATGACCATTCATCACGGCAAGCACCACGCCGCCTACATCACCAAGCTCGGCGATGCGCTCAAAGCCGCCAGCATCAGCAAAACCGACGCTTTGGAGCTGATCACCGACATCAAAACGCTCCCCGCCGCATCACAAGCCGCCATCCGCAACAACGGCGGCGGTCATGTGAACCACACCTGGTTTTGGAAATGGATGGCCCCTGCCGGCAGCGGCCCGAAAGGCCCCGAGGGCAAGCTCGGCGACGCGATCCAGAGCACCTTCACCAGCATCGACGACTTCAAGAAGGTCTTCGGTGAAGCCGGAGTGAAGCGCTTTGGCTCCGGCTGGGCCTGGCTCATCGTCACCAAGGACGGCAAGCTCAAAGTCACCTCCACGCCGAATCAGGACAACCCGCTCATGAAAGGCATCGTCGAAGAAGCCGATCTTGGCACCCCGATCCTCGGTCTCGATGTCTGGGAGCACGCCTACTACCTCAAGTATCAAAACAAACGCCCCGACTACATCGCCGCCTGGTGGAACGTCGTAAACTGGGCCGAAGTGGCGAAGGGCTACGCCGCCGCGACGAAGGCTTAAGCTTCCTATTCCGCCGCGCTCATGACAGGTCTCATCGAGGTCAAGCTCACGGAGTTGAACCAACTGTTCAACTCCATGGACCCCTCGCCCTTCCATGAGCGCGATCTGGATCACGATGCCGAGGAGTTCATCGTCAGTTGGGCGCAGGAGCATCCGAAGCAGCACGATTTGAAGCTCCTCGTGCATCTGACGAAGCGTCCCGTTGATATTGCCGATGCGCAAAAGCTCGTCGCCGACTCCGTCGCGCATTACTTCGAGTATCGCGCTGACATGACGCTGCACGAATTGAAGCGCCTCATGCGCGAAGGCCGTGCCTCGTTGAGCATCGGTCTGCTCTTCCTCGGCATCTGTCAGATCACCGCCACCCTGCTCACGCCGCCAGCCGGAAGCTGGCAGACCGTTGCCCGCGAAGGCCTCACCATCATCGGCTGGGTCGCCATGTGGAAGCCGCTCGAAATCTACCTCTACCGCTGGTGGCCAGTCCTCACCCTACGCCGCCTCTACCAACGCCTCAGCCGCATGCCCGTCGAAGTCCACTGCTCTCCCTCAACTTAAAAATTTAAACCTGAAACTTGAAACTCTGCCGATGAAAACCCTCCTCACCACCCTCCTTCTCCTCATTCCCGCTCTCGCATTCGCAGTTGATCCTGCCAAACACGTCAAAGCCGACGAAGCCGCCAAAATCATCGCCGAAGGCAAAGTCGCCATCATCGACGTACGCACCGCCAATGAGTTCAAAGACGGCCACATCAAGACCGCCAAGAACATCGACATCATGTCGAACGACTTCGAAGCCCAAATCGCCAAGCTCGACAAAACCCAGCCCACCCTCGTCCATTGCCAGGCCGGTGGCCGCAGCATGCGCGCCCTCAAAGTCTTCGAAAAACTCGGTTTCACCAATCTCATCCATCTCGACGAAGGGTTCGGAGGCTGGGAAGCGGCGGGCAAGCCGGTGGAGAAGTAAGTCAATCCGCATTCGATAGCCGTCGCACCACTTCCGCAGCGAGCACAAAGCCAAACGTGCCAGTGACGAACGTGACCGCGCCGAAGCCAGCCGCACAGTCAAGGCGGAGGCCGGTTTCGGTGCCTTGCTCGGGTTCGAGGGCGCAGGAACCGTCGGCCCACGGGTAAATGGGACGTTCGGTGGAGAAGACGCAGGGCACATTCATCGTCACCGGACGATGCTGCTCGCTTTTGGCGAAGCCGTGATCGCGGCGCAGGCTCTGACGCACGCCTCGGAGCAGCGGATCGGCTCCGGCGTGGCCGAGATCGGCGATTTTGATGACGGTGGGATCACGACGACCTCCGGCAGAACCGGAGGTGATGACGCGCAGGCCACGCGCGTGGCATTTCGCGATGATCAGCGCCTTGATCGAGGTGCGATCGACCGCATCGACGACGAAATCGAAGTTTGGAACGAGCAACCGGTCCACGTTTGATTCTGTGAGGAACTCGACGACGCGATTCACCCGGCAGGCGGAATTGATTTCGGCTACGCGGTCGGCCAGGACATCGACTTTGGTCACGCCGATGGTGTGCGCGAGCGCGGGAAGCTGGCGGTTTGTGTTCGTGATGCAGACGTCGTCCATGTCGATCAACGTCAGCTCGCCAATGCCACTGCGAGCGAGCGCTTCCACGACCCATGAGCCCACACCGCCGACACCGATGATGGCAACGTGCGCGGCGGCGAGACGTGGCAATGCTGCGGCTCCGTAAAGCCGCCCAATGCCGCCGAAGCGCTGGGTGTAAGATTCATCCATGCGCTCGTTTAGCGTCTGCGAGGCCGGAGATCAACCGCCTCAGCAATGATGCGCACCGCGAGTGTTCACGTAGAGCGTGTAGAGGCTCTGGGAGGCGGTGATGAAGAGGCGGTTTCGTTTGGGGCCGCCGAAGCAGAGGTTGCTGGCGGTTTCGGGGAGTTTGATGTGGCCGAGCATCTTGCCTTCGGGATTGAAGACATGGACACCGTCGTAGCCGTCGCCGATCCAACCGGCGCTGGCCCAGAGATTGCCTTCGACATCGCAGCGGATGCCGTCGGAGTTGCCTTTGGCTTTTTTGTCGGACAGCACGCCTTTGTTCGTGGCGAAAATCTTGCCGTTTTTCACCTTCGCGCCGTCCACGTCATACACGCGGATGTTTTTCGGTGAGCCGGTGTCCACGATGTAAACCTTCTTGTAGTCGGGCGAGAAGCAGAGGCCGTTCGGCTTTTCGAGGTCTTCAGTGATCTTGGTGATCTCGCCGCTGGGGTCGATGCGATAGACGGATTCTTTGAGGAGAAGCTCCCCTTTGTTACCCTCGTAGTCCATCATGCTGCCGTAGCCGGGATCGGTGAACCAGATGGATCCATCGGGATGCACGGCACCGTCGTTGGGAGCGTTGAGTGGCTTGCTTTCAAATTTTTCGGCGAGCACGGTGATCTTACCGTCGAGTTCATAGCGGACGACGCGGCGCGTGGCGTGCTCGAAGGAGATCTGGCGGCCCTGCAGATCAAAGGTGTTGCCGTTGCTGTTGTTGGCGTTGTTGCGCAGCACGGAGACGTGACCGTCTTCGGGCAGGTAGCGCATCTGGGCGTTGTTGGGGATGTCGCTCCAGACAAGGTAGTTGCCGGTTCCGTTCCACGCCGGTCCTTCCGCCCAGAGCATGCCGGTGTGCAGGCGGCGGATGGGAGAGTTCCCCTGAATGAGTTTTTCAAACTCGGGCTCGATCACGATGACATCGGGATCAGGGTAACGCTCGGGCGTTTTGCCGGACCAGTCGCGTGCAAGAAGTGTGGTGGTGCCAGCGGAAACGGCGAAGCTGGTGAGGAAGGTGCGGCGGTTGGTGTTCATGACGGTGTGGTTGTAGCGAAGAGAACGCGGGATTGGCAAGAGGATTGCCCACGAAACACACGAAAAGGCACGAAATAAGCGCGGTCGGCCATCTAATTTGAAATCATGCCAAGCAGGCAGGTTTCGAATTTGCGCTGAAGTACGACGGACACTCTTGTCCGTCGGGATCGGTGATTGTGGCTTGAGCGCTGACCGACAGACAGGAGTGTCTGTCGTAACAAGAAAAAGCCCCGGCTGCATTGCTGCGAGCCGGGGCTGATGAGGAGTTGTCTTGAATTAGACGACGGGAGCGCCGGGGATGTCCTTGCCGGGGATGGCGATAGGATATCCGCCTTCGGCGTCTGGTTTGACGGGAGGCTCGGATTCAAGGGTGATAATGTTGGGCATATGCTGAACTTTGGAGTTCAGAACTTCGTCCCATTTCAAATCCTTGCCGGAATAGGTGGCCATGCGACCCATGACGGCGGTCATGGTGGATTCGGCGCCGTAGTAGGCGTTGTTGAGAGGTTTATTTTCGCGAATGGCGGCCTGGAGGGTGTCGTGCTCGGTCTGGTATGGATCTGGATCGAGCTTCTTGGCTCCGCCTTTGGCCTTGCCGTCCACATCTTTGCCACCGGGGCGATATTTCCAGATGGTTTCGCCTTTGTGATTGTTGGCGTAGCAGCGGCCGCTGTTATCGAGGTAGATTTTGCCTTTCGTGCCGGTGAATTCTTCGCGCACAGCGTTGGAGACGCCGGACTGGTGGCGGCACTGGCTGTTGATGCGGACACCGTTTTCATAGGTGTACTCGACGTAATGGTGATCGTAGATTTGGGCGAATTTCTTTTCCACACGCTGCATGCGACCGCCCATGCCTTGGGCGCTGACGGGATGGCCACCGAGGAACCAGTTGGCGACGTCGATGTTGTGGATGTGCTGCTCGTTGATGTGGTCGCCGCAGAGCCAAGTGAAGAAGTACCAGTTGTTCATCTGATACATGAGTTCGGACTGGTCGGGGCGCTTGTCGCGGAACCAGATGCCACCGCCGTTCCAGTACACCTGACCACCAGTGATGTCGCCGATAATGCCCTGCTCCTTCACTTGTGTGAGCGCTTCTTTGTAGCAATTCTGGTACCGGCGCTGGAGGCCGACAACGACCTTGAGGTTCTTTTCGTCGGCGACTTTGGCCATTTCGAGAACCTTGCGCACGCCGGGGGAATCGACGGCGACGGGTTTTTCCATGAAGATGTTTTTGCCAGCGTTCACAGCGGCTTCGAAGTGATATGGGCGGAAGCCAGGAGGTGTGGTGAGGATGACGAGATCGCAGCACTCGATGACCTTCTTGTAAGCATCGGGGCCGGCGAAGATGCGGGAGTCATCGACCTTCACTTTGTCGGGGCTCTTGTTGCGCAGGTTGCTAAGTGCGCCATCGGCCTTTTCTTTGAAGGCGTCGGCAACGGCATGGAGGGTGATGCCCTGCTGCGAGGTGCTGAGAGCCTGGCCAGCGGCACCGGTGCCACGACCGCCGCAGCCGATGAGGCCGACTTTGATTTCATCGCTGCCTGCGGCCCAGGCGGATTGTGCGACAGTGAGTGCGCTGGCGGCGGCAGTGGTGCCGATGAATTGGCGGCGCGATGTAGGCGCTGCCGGAGTGGTGGTCGGTGTGTTCATGGTGGAGTGGGTTGATTGATGACTTACGAAATTAGGCGAGTGCGTTTTTGATGAGGGCGAAGCCTTCGGTGTAAACCTGCTCGGTGCTGGGGAAGAAATCGCGCCAGACGCGAGTGGCGGCGGCGAGATCTGGCAGAGCGCTGCCGAAGGCCTCAATGGTCATCCAGCCGTCGTAGCCGATCTTTTTGAGGTGCTTGATCTGGTCAACGATGTTGATGTGGCCGCGACCGGGCGTGCCGCGATCGTTTTCGGAGATGTGGACGTGGTTGAGCTTCCCGGTGGCAAACACGGTGTCGATGGCCTTGAAGGGATTCTTCTCTTCGATGTTGGCGTGGAAGGTGTCATACATCGTGCCGAAATTCGGATGATCGACGCGTTTCACATAGGCAGCGGCCTGCTCCATCGTGTTGAGCAGGTGAGCTTCGAAACGATTGAGTGCTTCGATAGCGCATTTCACGCCAGCGGCTTGAGCGATCGGAGCTATGGCGCGATGAACTTCGGCAGCACCGGCAAGTTCGGCTTCGGAGGGAAACGCACCTGTGAACTGGCCAAGAACTTGGTAGTAGGGACCGCACAACGTCTGCACCCCGGCGTTATGGGCACATTCTAGAACACGCTTCAAGTGATCAATGGCGCCCTGGCGATTCGCCGCGACGGGACTGATGGCGTTGTGTGCCTCATCAGGCAGCACGGTAACGGCGGTGCATTGCAGGCCGTTGTCCTTGAGCACTTGGCCGATGCCTTTGAAGTGCGCCGGATTGCTGACATCGAAGATCGGCACTTCGACGCCATCGTAGCCAGTGGCTTTGAGTTTTTCGATGACAGGGTAGTTTGCCTCGGTGACGTGGCCGGTATAAAGCAGAAGATTGAATCCGATTTTCATGGGTGGGACGCGAAGCTAGGGAAGAGCGGGCGAATTGGCAAGGTCTGTGTCAGGAGATTTGCCTTCGTCAGAACAACGAAGCCCAGCGTCCCTCTGTTTCTCCTGAGTGCCGAAATCGCAAAGCGGACGCAATGGCGGCAAAATTGGCATTGAGAATGAGTGCGCTCGATTTCATTAGTGAGACGGTCGCTTGCCAATGCGGTTCGCAGGCCGAAATATACCCCTCTATCATGACTGCATTTCGTTTCATTGCCCTTGCCGCCTCGTGTCTCGCCTTAACTTCCTGTGACAACATGAAGAAATCCGGCAGTAGCGATCCCTATGCCTCGAACTACGGAAACGACGGCCACTACAATCCGTACCCAGGCCAAACTGGCTATGCGACGACTTCCGCTCCTAAGTATAAGACGCCACCACCCCCAACGGAACCGGCGCAGCCCGAACCAGCCGCAAACCCTTACGCTTTCGCTGGTTCGAAGAAGACAACTCCTGCCATTACTACCGCAGCACCTAAAAAGACGGTCGCCTCCAGCACTTCAGCGAAGAAAAAGTCCACACCGACGAAATCGACCGCAAAGAAATCGACCGGGTCGAAATATACGGTTGTTAAAGGTGACACACTATCCGGAATCGCGAGAAGAAAGGGAACTACAGTGGCCAAGCTCAAGAGCGCCAATGGACTCAGTGGTGATCTGATCCGCCTCGGACAAAGTCTGAAAATCCCTTAATTCAGAGCGTTGCACGTTTTTCTGCTCCAAACAGGACTTTGACTCGAATAAATCTTTGGTTCACGCCGTCCATCATCCGCCATTTCTATCCATGCCTGCCTCAGCCGTGAGTGACCCTATCGAAGTCTCAGACATCGACTTGGTCAAACGCAGCCAAGCAGGCGACACGCGGGCCTTTGATATTCTCGTCACGCGCTACCGTGGGAGGATCTATGCCATGACTTACCACCTCATCCAGAACGAAACCGAAGCATGGGACCTCGCCCAAGAGGCCTTCATCAAGGCATGGCGCGCATTGCCCAATTTCAAGCTGGATGCTGGTTTCTATACTTGGTTGTACCGGATTGCTCACAACGTCAGTTACGACTGGTTGCGGAAGAAGAAAATACAAGGCGATGGTGAGTTTGATGATGAGCACACCTCCCACCGTGCTGCGGCCGGTGCCGAGACCGCCCCGAAAGGTGATCCCGCTCCTGATATGGCCATGCGCAATGCCGAAGTCGGTCAGCGCATCCAAGCTGCTATTGCCAAGTTATCGCCTGAACATCGACAAGTTATCGTTTTGCGTGAAGTCGAAGGACTCGCGTATGAAGAAATTGCCGAAATGATTCCTTGTTCACTCGGCACCGTCATGTCGCGCCTATTTTACGCACGCAAGAAACTTCAAGAACAACTCAAAGACGTTTATGAAACCACCCTCTGAAAATCACGATCTCATCCGCTGGCTGGATGGCGAGATGAACGACAACGAGCGCGCTTCGTTTGATGAGCAGCTCAAAAACAATCCTTTGCTGGCCAAGGAGGCTGAAGAACTGCGGGCTTTGAGCGCGACCATTCGCTTGCATATGCCTGCTGAGATGAAAATGCCGCACTCGGACTTTTTTAACTCGCAGATCCAAGTTCGTATTTCTCAAATGGAAGCCGACGATGCACGTTCAAATGTAGCAGCAGCACCAATTTGGTTCGCTGTGTTCCGTTGGCTACGTCAACCATGGCTTGTGGCAGCAGGTGCCGCAGCGTTGGCAGTCCTGAGCTTTGTGTTGTTGCGTCCAGCGCAAGACGCTCCGAGCCAAAGCACCATTCTCAGCTCATACACACCCAATACACATGTGCGCGCCCACACATTTCATGACGAGGCCGCTGACGCCACTGTCTTGATGCTCGATGGCCTAGATGAGGTGCCAGCAGAAAAGAAAATCTCAGGCATCACAGTGCAGCGCAGTGAAATGGAGCCTGAATTCGCTTCTACCACGCTATTCGATGCGGCAGGTGAGCGCCTGCTCATGATTTCTCGCGACTCTACTGGCTCTCCGTTGATCTGGACAAAAACACCTCGCGGATGAAAAACTTCCTGTCAGCCCTTTTCCTGTTTTCGCTCTGCGTGACTGCAGAAGCCCAGGAAAACACTGTCCCAGCTCAACCGCTGCCCACAGTTAAACCTGCAACAGATGGACGCGTATGGGGCGCATTAATTTTTGCCACCAATAATACCGCTCAACTCACTGGCGCGGCTGAACAGGCCCCAACTCACCTGCCAAAGCTGAATGAGCGACTGGCCAAGGTTTTCCCTTTCAAGCATTTCGAGATTCTCGGGCAGCATCAGCAGGATATCTTTCGTGAGTATGAATCATGGGTTGTTCCTTCACGTGATTTGTTCATGAAAATTGATTCCAAAGGCCCTGCGGACAAGGGTGGGGTCAATTTGCATTTGCAGGTTTGGCGCGAGCAGCAAGTGCTCGTCAAAAGCGACGCCGTTTTGCGCGCTGGCAGCCCCCTATTCATTGGTGGCCCGCCATGGAAAGAAGGCCGTTTGATTTTCGTGCTGTCACTTGATCGCAAGTAGCAGCGAAATTTCCTGCCCCTGATGAAGGCAGTAGTTCAAAAGCAGCCGCAAATGATCTCGTAAACACAGTTTACGCGAAGGCACAAAAAACCCCGCATCTCTTACGAGATGCGGGGTGATGTTTAATCTGGCAACGTCCTACTTTCGCATAGCCTTTCGCCATACTATCATCGGCGCAACAGCGTTTCACTTCCGTGTTCGGAATGGGAACGGGTGGTACCACTGTGCCATGGTCACCAGACTGCGATTCACGAACATGGTTTAGATGTGTGAACCGAGGTCTGACGACACTTTCAGGAATAGTTCCCTGACAACTGCATACGGGGTGAATTGAATTCGAATCGAGCCTTAGAACCAGGCTTCAGTTTGAGATGATCAATGTAAGACAAACGGATGATTAGTACCACTGAGCTGAACGCATTACTGCGCTTGCACCCGTGGCCTATCAACGTGGTAGTCTTCCACGATCCTTCAGGGAAAGCTTATCTTGGGATGGGCTTGGCGCTTAGATGCTTTCAGCGCTTATCCCTTCCGCACGTAGCTGCCCAGCGATGCTCTTGACAGAACAACTGGAACACCAGAGGTGCGTCAATTCCGGTCCTCTCGTACTAGGAATTGAACCCCTCAACTTTCCTGCGCCCACAGAGGATAGAGGACCGAACTGTCTCGCGACGTTCTGAACCCAGCTCGCGTGCCGCTTTAACCGGCGAACAGCCGGACCCTTGGGACCTTCTCCAGCCCCAGGATGCGAC
>Ga0114970_10000144_pt1 | contig 47948 bp, 73 predicted proteins | sample M_140205_XF_Meta_FD_87030 | JGI IMG/M metagenome (GOLD analysis project Ga0114970, IMG submission 87030) | Freshwater microbial communities from Lake Montjoie, Canada to study carbon cycling - M_140205_XF_MetaG | ecosystem: Environmental > Aquatic > Freshwater > Lake | place: Lake Montjoie... | reverse complement strand
GAAGTGGTAAACAGTTCATTACGTGTAACTGGTCCAGGAACTATAACATGTAGTAACTATTTTGGAAATGGAACTTTATTAAACGGATATAGTAATACAACAGTTGGAACTGCAATTACAGGTTTTACTAACCCACAAGGTATAACCACTGGGTACGGGTACATTTGGGTGGTTAATGGTTCTGCTTCTCCTCCTGGTCCTGGTACAGTTTCAGTTATTGATCCAAGCACTAAATTAGTAGTAACAACAATTACAGTTGGAATTGGCAATAACCCATTTGGTATAACCGCTGGGTACGGGTACATTTGGGTTACTAATAGTGGTATTGAAACTACAGTTAAAGTTATTGATCCAAGTGGTACTCCGTCAGTAGTAAATACAATTACAGTTGGTAATAGCCCACAACGTATAACAGCTGGGTACGGGTACATTTGGGTATCTAATAATCTTGATGATACAGTTTCAGTTATTGATCCAAGTACTAGAGCGGTTGTTGGGACTGCAATTCCAGTTGGTAATGACCCACAAGGTATAACTGCTGGGTACGGGTACATTTGGGTGGTTAATAATACTGGTAACTCAGTTTCAGTTATTGATCCAAGTACTAAATTAGTAGTAACAACAATTACATCTGGAATTGGTACTCAAACATATAGTATAACCGCTGGGTACGGGTACATTTGGGTGGTTACTGATAATACAGTTTCAGTTATTGATCCAAGTGGTACTCCGTCAGTAGTAAATACAATTACAGTTGGTACCTCCCCAATTGATATAACTGCTGGGTACGGGTACATTTGGGTGGCTAATTTTTTTGGTACCTCAGTTTCAGTTATTGATCCAAGTACTAAAACAGTTGTAAATACAATTACAGTTGGTGGCGGCCCAGGTGCTATAACAGCTGCTGGGTACGGGTACATTTGGGTGACTAATAGTTTTGATGGTACAGTTTCAGTTATTCAGGGACAAGGGATACTTACTTCGTCAGATGTTAGTACGGGTACACTTGAAGTTACTAATAAAACAACCATGAATGGTGATCTAGAACTGGTAAACTCATCAATAAGTTTAACAGGTTCAGGAACTATAACATGTAATACAAGAGTAATTAGTCCAAGTTTTTCTCAACCAAGCCAGTTTTTGGGAACCATGGTCTCTCCGTCATCATTATTTTCTCAGTCGTACACAACAGGAATTAATAAATATATTTATTATTATAATTCTAATACTAATGTAAATTTTCTACTTAGTTCTCTCCCAGTAAACTTTCTTGCCAATAATACTGTAAATACATCAGCAAATTGGACGCTTACAGGTAATCCACTCAATGCGTCGACCCTCCCAGTATTTACAGCTTCTACATCTTCTATAAATAACACAGTTACTAGTTCTGAAATTTTAGTAAAAGTGATGTTTACAACTCCACCAACAATTGTTTCTGGCACAGGAGGATTTAAACTTGTAATTACATTGACACAGGATTCATAATTAGCGTTTCATAGAATCAGTAAATGCTAATAACAGTACTCCCATGATGAATGCAAATACCAAATAGTTACATTCGGTTGTTTCTCCATTAAAAAGTTTTGATAAAGAATTTTCGGGTACTGGAACTGGGACCGGAACTGGAACACTTGGTGGAGGTATATCATCTTCCAGTGGATAATATGAAATCATTTATATATTACTACTTTTTTTATATAGAAACTTCATTCGTCTTCTTTTTGCGGCCGCCTCCCCTCTTTCGGGCTGCTACAACCTTCACCTCTTTGAATTCACCGCCGAATGATTCACCAGATACCGAAACTATATCAGACATGTCATCATCATCGACCTCTACTGGTTCTTCACGGACTGATGAAAGTGGCTTGGTATTCATAGGAGGAGGAGGTGGCATCATAATTCCACCCATGAGACTTGAAATGTCCAGACCTGGACCCTGCATTTCACGTCTTGCGCTTGTCCCGTCGCCACCGCCTCGCATTACGGGACTTGCCATTGGTCGAGCAGTTGTATCCTCTCTAGCACCATTGTTCCGCTGTGTATTTTGAACCGCTGCCATCATATTCTTGACCAAATCGGGGTTTTGTTTCATTACATCATTCATGTTTGGAATTGCCGTCTTAAACATGCTATGCGTCAAGTGAAACATCATACCACTGCCTCCGAGCATCATCATCAACTTAATTTCAGGTGCCACATTCATCTTGGTGCGATACTTGGTATACAGTTCCTCAAAGACCCCATCATAATCATCCACATTCTCCATGACACTTTCAGACCAGCCCTCAAGCATGACATCAAAGGGATTGTACCTCTTGTTGAGAAACTCAACGCCAGTTACACAGGCGATAAGCATTCTTCGTGAAAACTTGATGGATTGTTCAGCTTCAATACCATATATAAGTCGCTTGTACTCTGTACGAATCTCTGAAATGTCAGAATAGGCGGTAAGTCGTTTATTTACATTGAGACCCTTTTTCTCCAGACGAGACAACTTATTGAGAAGATCCGCCTTTTCATCATCAATACTTGTGTACCCAGGAGATGGTGTTTCTTCTGTGGCACCTTGTTGCTGGTACCCGCCTTGTTGCTGTTCAAATTCATCACCTCCTTCCCTCATTTCATCCTCTTCACTCTCCTCGCCAGAGTACTGTGGCCTAGTAGGTGGTGGAGCTGTTCGTTTTCCAGGGTTTGTAAACGCATCCATTTCAGGCTGAGGCTCAGGAGCCCTTCGCATTGGAGGAGGGGCAGGGCGACGACGAGGGGCTGGCTTTGTTGTGATTTCAATCTCATTCATCAGAGCTTGTTCATCAGCATCAAGTTTAAGAACTTGAGTAGCAGGGGCCCGTTCGAGAATTATGTCAGAGTCCATATCTCTTTAATAGGAAAGTATTAATAAATCTTTAACGCGCTTCAAAAAAATATTACAATATACAAATGAAGTTTCGTAAATCCCACCTTTTAATTATTGTCATCGTCATTATTGCATTTCTCGCCTACCGAAATACCAGCGGGTACATGACTGGAATGTCAGGTCTGAATCCATTCCCAGTAAAAACCAATATTTCTGATAGCATGTTTGCCAACTTTTTCTCCAGGATGACCAAATTGGGGCCTCAGCTCAAGTGTAACCCAGGGTCACCTGACGGATTTATTAACCAAGCTGGCGATTTTAGTGCAACCCCAAAGGATGGTTACACCCGTAAAGTTATGAGTTCTTATTACACAGGAGGTCTCCTTCCCGGTGGATACTGTAATGACCAGGAAAGTGTTAAAGGGGCTGTCAATTGGAAATTTGAAGAAGATGACAAAGTTTATCCGATTCTTTTAGGAAACTAAAATAGAGGCAATTAGTAATGGATTGTCCCCGAGAAATCAAAAATTTATATGTAACGTCAACTAGTCGAGACGTGAGCAAGTACCCATACGGAAACTCGTATACTCTTTATCTCTCAACGCCGATTAAGGATATAACGAACGTGGAATTACTGTATGCTTCAATACCCAAAAGCATGTATAATCTAAATTATGGAACTAATGTTATAGGATTCTCTTCAAGTAATGGATTACTACCACTTGAACCAATAATGCATACATTATCACCTGGATTTTACAATGCAAGTTCATCTGGACTTCAACAATCAATTTTCAATGCAACATATTTATCATCTAATGTTAATGTGTCAGTTTTACCTAACGAAGGCAAGTTTTTCTTTACTAGAAATAATGAGTTTCAAATGAATATTGTCACACAAGAATTGACATCTCTTTTAGGTTTTTCATCACCGGGATTAAAGTACTCTAGCAATGCAATGGTGGATTCTAATTACTCTAATAATTTAACTTATAGAAATCTATGGTACATTAAATCAGATTTTGTTGCTGATCTAAATGTACATAACAGTGCTTTTCTTGATATACAAGAACTTCGAACAATAAATAATAGTTGTACACCCCAAGGCAGTCCACTTGATACTACAAATAATAATACAGCAAATAGATCATTTGGATTAATTCCACTGGATGTTGATAGTGGTTCTATAAAAACTTTTAAAAAAAGCATGGACTTTAATAGCAATGTGGATTATCCTTACCCAATTATGAAACTGGATAGGTTAACTATTAGCTGGACTAATAAACATGGTAATTTACTTAGTTTCAATGGGGCGGAAGATAATTCATTCATTTTACGATTTCATACATTACGAAAAAATTTATGTGGATAAGTACTTGTGTCATTGATTGCTAATAAAAAAATCTGTGTATCATATAAATGTCTGGTGGTATCACTCAGCTCGTTGCCATTGGTGCTCAGGATGTCTGGTTAACAGGCCGACCCGAAGTGTCATTCTTTCGTAACAATTACAAGAGGTACACAAACTTTGCCCACGTTGTAAATCGCCAAGTTCTCCAGGGGGCTGTAAATGCATCTGGAATGTCATCTATACGTTTTGAACGCAAAGGTGACTTGTTAAGTTATGTGTACCTAACAAAACGAAATGGTCCAACTCAAAATACATTTACAACTAATGATATTGACCATATTGATTTCCTTATTGGTGGTCAAATTATTGATTCACAAGATGATTTCTTTATAAATAATGTCGCCGACCCACTCTTGTGTTCATCGGAACAAAAGGCGGAATTTACCTTATCTGGTAATACTGGATTATTTTACCCATTTCAGTTTTGGTTCTGTGCCAATTGGCAATCTGCTCTTCCTTTGATTTCTCTACAATTTCATGATGTTGAAGCTCGTATTTATTGGAAATCAAGTATTAACTTGATTCTCACCCCAATATTTGAAGCCTGGGCCGACTTTATTATATTAGACACCATGGAACGTAATAGTCTTGCCAGTGGTGTCCAGAACCATCTTATTTACCAGGTTCAAAAATCAACCGCATCTAAAACAGGTACTCAAAATCTTGTATTCAATCACCCAGTCAAGTTTATTAGCAGTGGAAGTGCTAATATTATTAGTGGTAATACTTATTCAAATACTATGATATTTCAAGTTAATGGTGTTGATATTGGGGAACAGAAAAATTACACACCACATTTTGATATGGTTCCCGCTTATTACACATGCCCAGTTTTGACCACAACACAAAATACAAATGGATTTTTGCTTCCATTTTGTTTGGATACTACAAAACTTCAGCCCACTGGAACTCTCAATTTTAGTCGAATTGATTCAGCCAGGTTAGTAACAAGTAGTACATTTGAGAATACTTTGTATGCAGTCAATTATAATATCCTAAAAATCGAAAATGGCATGGGAGGTTTGATGTACGCCAATTAAAAAGTAAGATACTATTAATAATGCATAAACTTGTGTGGATTGCAGTCATTGTTGTATTTGTATTTTTACTAACATATGATCCAAAGTCTGGAAGACTTGAAAAGTACATTACAACCCCTCGAGTACCAAAAATATCTCCAGCAAGACAGGCACCCCAATGTTCAGAGGACCGGTACTATGAGTTACAGTTTGCCGAAAAGGCTCCACCAGGCGAGTGTGCAGGAAAACCCGTTGAATTTATGGGTGCGATTATGTCAGCATAAAAATAAATTGGATACTTTTAGAAATGTTTGAGATGAACAAGGAAACAATGATGATGGTGGCAATTGCAGTTACCTTGATTGCCACCTTTTATCTTTACAAGGAGATGCAGAAGAACAAACTTGATATTCAGAGGTTATCAGATGTTCCTGTAGCACCTCCAGTTTTTCCTAAACCAATTCTTAAAAAGGTTCCCGCGCAAGCAGCGCAAGCACCATCAGCGGCAACTATTGCGGATGAAATAGAAGATTAATATGTAAATACATAGTAGACTCAATGAGTTACCGTCATGAAATACGGCACAAGGCAATTGTAATTCCAATAATCAAATCGGAAACAGATACCAAGTTTTTGACTGTACGGGACACCAGAAATCAAGAATGGATATTTGTGACTGGTGGATGTAAAAAATCAGAAGTTGATAGCCCATTAAAATGTGGGCTCAGGGAACTTGAGGAGGAGACGAGAGGTGTTATCAATATACGAACAGGTGAGTTTTCAGAATTTCAGTTTGAAAGTAGTTATAGATCACCAGAAGAGACTAAAAAAGATAGATTTGAAGGTATCATAGTTACACTTGTGTATCATGTGTACCTTATAAATGTAAATATTACATTAGACCAACAAGTTAGAATAATTCAAGAATTTCATGCAAACAAGGCGAGAATGGAGATTAATAAAAAGGATGGAGTTCGTATTAAAAAAGCGTATGATGAAAATGATGATATAGCTTTTGATACTTTGGAAGATTTTAATAAAAAAAATAGATGGAAGTTGATTATTACCAATATAATTGAAAATCCTAAATTTTATGATTTAATGAATTCGTCAAATACACAAAATTTTAACATTAGAACTTTATAATGAAGAGTAAAGTTTACTTTGTTAAAAAGTTATGTGAATTACGTAACTTAAATATTGATTCACCAGAGGCGCAAGAATTGTACAATTTAAAAATTGTAGAACTTTTGATTGCAATTAAACAAGAGACTCCTAAGGTACTTGTAGAAGAGGAAGAGGAACATAAGTCACTTGCCGAATTACTTGGCTGTACTTAGAGTTTATAAAACCAGTAAATATAAGAAGAAAAAAATGTTACGAACTTGGTGTAAAACCAATAATTTCAATAATGCACGAAATTTGTCACATGTATTGATGGATGGAGGAATCCTATCTATTCCATTTGACAAATTGCGAGAATTTTATGAGGTCTACATTCAATCAATCAAGGCGAATGAAAAGATTTTTGTAGTTGAACAAAAAACTGAGACGTACAACTTTTTCATGGATATTGATTACAAGGATGAAGAGAGTCTCTCACTTGATCAAGTCAAGTCTATCTGTCAAATCATTTGTGACAAGGTGGAAACGTTTAAAAGTACCAAGTGTATTATATCAGTCGGAGAACCAAAGCCAAAGGATGGACAAATTAAAACTGGTATCCATCTCAATTGGCCGGGACTCGTTGTGAATCAGGCGGGATCTATACAGCTAATGCATCATGTGGTTCATACACTTGAAAAAATTTATTCAGCCAAGGATTGGACAAAGATTATTGATTCATCAGTCTATGGGTCAGTGGGTACCAAAGGCAGTGGTTTTCGAATGCCATGGTCTCACAAAAAAACTCAACATTCAGAATGTAAAGGGGCTGGGTGTACAAATTGTGATGGTGGTAAATTTATAGAAGGTGAATATGTTCCAGTTTTTGAGTACTGTGAAGGACATATTGAGAATATCACACAGGAAATTACAATAGAAAAGTTGCTCATGTCAACTGTAAGAACAACTGAAATAACAATCACTGAAATTCCAGAACTTGTTATCTTGTGCCAACCTATTCCAAAAAAGTTTCATCGCGAAGGTGACTTTACAAATACAGAGTCAAAAAATGAGATTATTAATACAGAACTTTTAGTACAACTTGAAACATTTATAAAAAAAAATATGGAGGGGAATGAAGATACTCGAGTTCTTCAAATTTTTAAATTAAAAGATATTTATTTATTAAAAACTACATCTAGGTACTGTGAAAATATTAAAAGAAATCACAACTCAAATCATGTAAAACTTATTATTAATAACAAGGGTCATATTTTTCAGAAATGTTTTTGTACATGTAAAACAGAAATTGAACGATTTGGATTGTGTAAAGAAAATAACTGTAATCATTCAAATAAACTAAACGATGATGATAAAAAACATGTATTATTTTGTAAAGATTTTTCAGGACGAGAATATGTACTACAAACTAGTATATACAGACTATTATATCCAACTGTGAAAAAAATCTGTAAATTTAAAAACTAGAACTGTTAATGTACACCTACCTGTTAATTCCGGCGCTTTTAGTAATTGCAGTAGCATTTAAATATCATAAAAAAGAAGAGTCGCCACCACCAGAACAACAACTTGATGTTCAAAAATGTATAAAAAAAGCTGAATTATACGCTGATTTTAACCCAGAACTATTTAAAGAATTTGTAAATAATTTAGAACTTTTTGATACTACAAAAGGTGTTGACTATTTAAAAAATGCAGTAAAAAATATTAATGATTTTAGTTTATATACTGATACAGAAGGTTTTGAAGAAGTATTCATAGATGATATAACAAGAGAATTAAAGAAATATACTTAAACAAATTGTTACATGAATAATATATAAATGATATCGATTAGTACACGTACAAGGTCTGGCCGTATTTCAAAACCACCTGACCGATATGAACCAAAAGAAGAGGTTATTGATGATTACAGTGACGAAGATGAAGACTCTGACGATGAGGAAGACTCTGATGAGGAGGAAGAAGAGGACGACGATGAGGAAGACGAGGAGGAAGATGGGGACGACGAGGGAAATCTAAAAGGTTTCGTAACATATGAAAGCGAAGAAGACGAGAGTGAAGAAGAGGCTTAAACATAAAGAATGTATTATTAATAATGGAGATTGATTTACCAGTTCCTATAGATGATTCACTTCCACAACAAAATCAGTGGGTAGAACCTCCTACCGAGGAAGAAATAACACCAGAACCACAACAGCAGTACTACCAACCAGAACCTAGATATTATATACAACAACAGCCTCCAACGCAAATTCAGAAAAAATTTGATATTTTTTCAGAACTTGATAGAACTCACTGGATTATTATTATTGCATGTGTTTTATTAGCTTTTTTTATGGGTAAAAGTATAGCAACTCCCATTATTATACGGGCTGTTGCTTAGAGGGCATAGCCCTCAATTTCTTTAACGAGGGCACCCTCAATTTCTTTACTTAGTAGAACCACCGGTTCCTACATAATTAGGTTTACCGGTTGCTATAAATTCTAACAAGTCATCTTGATTATCGGCTTCTTTAATAAGGATACTTGGTACATATTCCCAATCTTGACCAACAAATGAACCAAGATTACCATATTCAACTCCTTTGGTAAGTGCTTTATTAATCTCTTTCTCTGATGACCAAAGTCTCTTAAATGTTTCTAACCATGTTTCATCTCTAACTTCTCTTTTATTGAAAGCTAGAAATGTAATATAAAAAACAAGGGATACAGCCGCTAATGTTATTAAATTAATTACTATTGAGATGAGACCCATTATTACTTGTTACTCTTATTATTTTTATGAAGTTCCTGAAGATGAACCGGCATCCTCTGGTACCAAATTAATTGTCATACCACCACCACTCTCGAGACGCTGACGCTGTCGCTCCTTCATCTCCTCTGCAATTAATCCCTCCGCCTCCTTGATGAGTTCCTCAATTGGAGCATCAGGCTTCTCAAGCTTGAGTTTCTCAACAATCTCAGCAGGGTGACTAATAGGAGGCTCATCGGGCTTGTTGTAATACTTGGAGTTTTCATCACCGGGCTTGATGAATGGCATGTCACCTGAAGTGGGCTTGGCCATCATATCCCTCTTGCGCTCTTCAAACATCTTGGTTCCAAGAGCCTGATTCTCGCGATACTTGGACATAATCTCCTCGAGCTTGTCATCGTTATAATGAGTATCCTCGATATGGTCACGGTCGGGAGGAATTAAAAGCCACTTGTACATGTCAACCACATAAATGTCAAAGGTGGCATCCTCCTTCTGAAGACGCTTGGCGTGATTTGCCGCCTCATCACGAGTTGAAAAGCATCCATAGATTTTTAGTCCAAACTTTTCACTCTTCTGAGGGCAATCAGGACCAACCACTGACATGCATGAATAAACCTGTCCTGGGACACATGTATATGTTTGCTCGAGAGACATTGTTATTATTACTACGTATAATATCTTTAAGCATTTTACGCAACCAATTTTTTCATCTCAAACTCATTAAATAAATAAAGTTAGATAAGGAATACAAGAGTAATATTGGTAAGAAAAATGGGAAGCTGTTCAAGTAACCAAGTGCCGTTACCAGTCCTCCTAGCCGTTACTGCTATGGATATTATTCAAGAACCAAATGTACCAGTTGAAACGAAAAGGGAAATTGCAAACTTATATGCAGACAAGGTTGGTATGGATGCAGCGAATAAAAAGGGATTTGAGGTACTGGCCACGGAAGGTTCAAGTGCCATGTTTGCACACATGGTGAAGGAATCGGGTGGCGATTATTCTAGAATGATGGCAATGTATCACTAAAAAATTATTTTGAAATTTGTTTCAATTGTATTGTTTGACCATCCACAAATGGACCGTTTATATTAGCACCAGATATCCAACCATATTCATAGTACCAAGTCTGTAAAAAATCAACAGGTACCAATTTAAAAGCTAAATTTGTATCGGTTTTATCAACTTTAATACCTAGTGGATCACCATGTTCATTTCCTCCGACCCATTGACTAAATCCTGGAGGATTGTTGTCTGCACTGTTGAGACTATTATCTAAAAAAATAGTAATTTCCGCCATTTTATATACTTATTTATTTTAATTAGAGATAAATAACAATATTACTGAATGGGAAAGAAACAAAAAATTCCTTTAGCTCTTCGTGAGCAGGTCTGGATTCTTTATTTAGGGGAAACTAAATTTAAACACAAGTGTAATGTTAAATGGTGTGAAAATATGATATCACCCTTTAACTTTGAAGTTGGTCACAATATACCCGAAAGTAAAGGCGGTGCCACAAATATAGATAATCTTCGACCAATTTGTTCAAAGTGTAACAAGTCAATGGGTTCCCAGTATTCTATTGATGAATTTTCAGATCTTTCTAAAAGAACAAGCAATCCCTGGGAATGTTTTAGATGTTCGAAGGTGTAGCCCCTTGAAATATTACGTAACCCATGAGTAAAACTAGTAATATAGAAAGTATCAATGTTACAATAAGGTACTGTTCTCGTTTAGTCTTTGGATCATTTATACACTGAATACCAATTGCGGTTGAAGCAATCATCATGACTGCACTAAGAAGAATTAAAAATATTACCCACCACTCCATTTTATAATACTAAAAGAATTAAATTGTAATATTATAAATGTTTGCAGTGAGACCACCTCCATTGCCACCTGGTCCTAGTATTATAGTACTAATAGCAATTGTTACATTATTAGTACAAAAACGTAATTAAGAATTCTAAACATTATTTAATAAAATGAAGATTACTATTTTTCGCGAGACAAAGGGTACATTCAGTGCAGTATGTTGGTATGCAAAGCAAAAGGCTACCGAATGTGATAATTCTACTATTGAAATGTTTGGAGGTGATAATATTAACCTTTCAATAAATGGACCAGTTACTATTGGGGAACTAACAATTACACCAATTACAAAAGGCGAACCAGTCTCTGGTATAGAATATAGATCTGACCCAAAAATTTATAGAGAACTTATTCTTGAAGGGCCTAATGAGGATGATATTTTAAAGTTTATCAAAGAGGCGAATATAGAATATGACAAAAAGTGTAAACATTTTGAAAAGTTTGAAAAGGATATTGTAGTATTGACATGGGATGGTGGTCATTGGTGTGATGAGTACAAGACTCCAAAACGTTCCAACAAAAGTATTTATCTTCCAGATGATAGTTATCAAAAGGTTCTAAGTGATTTAAATAGTTTTTATAATAATAGTGAACGGTACTCACAACTTGAAATTCCCTATGTGCGAACCTATATGCTTCATGGTCTTCCGGGAACTGGAAAGACCAGTATGATTTATACCATTGCCACTGAACTAAATAAAAATATAGCTATATTAGATTTTTCAGACAAGGATATGAGTGACACGAGTATCCGTCGCGCAGTTTACAAGTTGCCCAAGGATACCATACTTTGTTTGGAGGATATGGATTCCTTGTTTTCAGCTGATAGAAAATCAGACAAGTCAACTATAACATTTAGTGGAATTCTAAATATTTTAGATGGAGTCATCAAAAATACGGGTCTGGTAATCTTCATGACGACAAACTTGTTGGCCAACATGGATGACACGGCAATGAAGAGGCGGGTGGATTATTATTTAAAATTTGACTTGATGAAAAGGGGTCAAGTTGAAAATATGTTTATTCATTTTTTTCCGACACAAGATGTACAAGAGTTTGTATTACTTGCATCAAAACTTCAGTTGACTCCTTGTATTCTTCAAAAGTTTTTCGTGAGACATCTCATGACTGATAACATACTAGAATTTATTGATGAACTTCGGGACATGTGTGAACATGATTACAAGATTGTAAATAATAACACCATGTACATGTAGTATCTAATCTGAAACTTTATTAATTATATAAATTGAAATGATTGCAACTATTAAAATATTATTAACAAGCATTATTAAAAGTTTTTGCATAAATTGTTTTTTTAAATCATTTATATTTTTTATAGAAGCACGAATTGTATCCGATAATTGAGAAATTAATTCATCATTTTCTGCTGATATTGGTTCAGCTGCATTCAAATTTTTTATTAAATTATCAATTTGTACTATTTGAGCATTTACATTATCAGTTTCTTTACAAATTGCTTTTTGTCTGGCAATTTCATTTGCAACATCATCATTATATGCTATTCCAGAAGCTACCATCTGTGTAGTCATTGTAAATAAAAGTAAACCAAATATTGCAGCCATATTACTTATGAATACCGTAGAAAATTATAATCATCATAATAATCATAATTGAAATAACTTGAATATATAAAATTTGTACATCTTGTGAAACTGGTAATACTAATAAAGTGGCAGCAGCTTCTGTATAAGGTGGTATAAGTTTTAATAATTCATTTAAGTTTGTAGTATTAGCGACAGTTAATGTTGTAACTTTTGCTTGCCAGTCCGATGTCTGTGCTAATAAAGTACCTTTAGCAGTATCAAGGTCTTCTTGACCATCAGCTGGTAAAGGTGTTGCATATTTTGTAAGACTTGGACCGACAAATGGAATTCCACTCCATACTATTGAAGACTGAAAATGTCTTTGTATTTGGGCTTCATCAGGGGAACAATTACCACCTCCAGTTGGTGCTGCCATTTATATTATATATATATATAAAATGGCTGATCTTCCACCTGAAATAGATGTAGCAAAAGCAGCAGAAGCAGCAGCTGATGCAATAAAAGCAGCTGGACTAGCAAGCGATACAGCTGCAGCTGAAGTAGCTGATAATATACAAAAAGATAATGCTACAGACAGAACATCTACTATAAATTTTACTAAATCTTTTGCAAACGGTGATTCAATATCAGGAACCATAACGACTGATAGCGAGACTCTTGTAAAAGCGGCACAAGATCTTGTAGACTCTCTTAAACCTATACTTGAAGTATTTTCAAAAGATCCAGTAAATATTGATGTTAAAGGTGGTATAGATCAGTTACAAAATGATACCAATAAATCATGGTTTCAAAAAACTATAGATTATTTTAAAGAAAAATTTAATATAAAATCTGATGCTGATTTACAAAAACTTGCAAAAGATGCAGAAGCTAAAGCTGCTAAAGAACCAAACCCAACTACACGTGAAAAATTATTAAGACAGGCTAAAATTTTTGGTGGTTTAACATTGGTTGGATTAACTATAGCTGGTGTAATTGAACTTTTTAAACATTTAGCTAATGAAAAATCTGGATGTTATCAGTTACATTTAGGGTCTGGTGATGAAGATATTAAACTTGATTGTGGAACTTTTGCTATTGATGAAACAAATTGTAATTGTGAAACAACAAGTTTTACGGTACTAACAACAAATTGTGGAGTTGACAAGGTTGATACATGTGCAAATAATTATAAATATATATATCGTCATTATAGTGCATGGGATATATTTTGTGATTTTGTTAAAACAGTTGCCGATGATGCTCAGAAAAGTTTTGATTTTTTAGCTAATATAGGACAATTTTTTACAAAATATGGTATTTGGATATTTTTAGGTCTACTTATTCTTATTGGAGTACCACTTATATTTTCATTAATTAAAAGATAATAACTAATTTAATTAAATGAACTGTTCAATTGCCGAACCAATGTTTGGCGACTCTAGAAAATACTTTACACTAGAACTTGATAGTGATACTGTAAAGATGATTAAGATTAATCACGTTAAAAAGGCGATACCAGTTAAAACACTTGTTGACCCATTGAATGGTAACTTATTAAAAGTTAAAATACCATTTCGGTACAATAGAGTCATGTGTAAAGTTACTGGTCAAAAAACAATTCAAGAAATGGTCAAGAGTGACCAGGTTCAAGTGGAAATCAAGTATTGCGGCTGGTGGGAATCTGGCGATTTTGGCGGGCCTTCGTGGAAACTTGTTTCGATTTCGAGTGCGTAGCACTCATATTTATTTTAAGTTCTTGTTCGATTTCGAGTGCGTAGCACTCATATTTTTTTCTTGTTCGAGTTTGAATCAAGTGTGAGAAGATACAAGGTTTGATAAATCAATTGACGAATAGCATCTAAAATATTTTTTAAATATGAATCTTTAATTTTTGTTCCATTAACAATTTTCAAGAGTCGTTTAAAATAAGCCTTGGCCATCATAGGGTTCTGTGACACTGGTCCAGACTTGTACCCAGATATGAGTCCGTAGCGCCCCTGATATCCCTCGGCCCAATCATCCAATAAAGGGACTATACCTTCATAGTACTTCTTGAGAGCCTTGTGCGCCGCGAATGATTTGGTTCGCAAGTGAAATATATGCGCCTGGGTCCTTGAATGCATGAGCCCTGAAACTAGTTTTGCCGCCATTTTTTATTATTTATTTATTTTTTTATTCGCTACCTTTCATACAGTTTCCGCTAAACATGGTGAGCGCAATGGCAAGAAGGAGTGTGTCAAGGAGAGACTGGACTGGCCTGAGGACAGTGATGTGCTTAACAAGTACGGTGTTCCACAAAAATCGAACAACAAAAACATTTATGAAGAGAACAAGTAGGAAGATTACAAGAAACTTGAGAAAGCCGGTTGTGCTCTTGATGTTGATAAAGTCGGAAATCATTTACTATTACAAAATAAAAAAAAATGTAATAGTAAATGAATAATAATATAGAGACTGAGATTAGGTTTGGTAGGTTTCAGGGCTCAAAGTTTACACCTGGTGTAAATGAAAAACAGTTTGCTGAGATTAATCAGTACTTTACAAAGCTAGGCTGGAAAAAATCACATGTTGTTGACAAGGTTATTTCCAGAACAATAAGCAGAACAAAAACAGTACGTAAAATTGGAAACAAGTATCAACTCAAGGAGAAACTAAATACAGTAAATAATAATAAGATTGGTTATCGGTTGGCAAAATCAAAGGAGATTTCATTGAATAATGCAAATATATTCAACAAGGCTAATAAGACGTCACAATATGCAGTTACGCGAGACCGTACCACATTTGTACACGAGAATCACCAGATGGATCTGACTTATTTACCCGAAAATAAAACATTTCAAGTTGAACTTGAGTTCAAAGGTAATAAAGGTGTCAAGGATATTATTGTTGCTGTTTCAAGTATAATAAATAACAGTTACCTGTACAAGACACTTTTAGGAAGTTACAAGTTTGCAGGACCTCTGCCTGGTACATTGACCAAACAGGCGTTTGACCGCAAGTTTTTGACCAAATATAATTACTCCGTCACAGATAAAGCAGATGGCGAACGTTACCTCCTTTATATCAACATGTACGGGGTATTTTCATTTGTTACGAGAAAACTTGAATTCATTCCTCTTCCTGGTCTCCCACCGAGACCGGATTTTGCAAACACAGTTCTTGATGGTGAATTTGTTAACAACACGTTTTATGCCTTTGATGCACTCTTTACACAAGGCAAAGATGTTAGAGGAGCAACCCTTACCAAGAGACTCGACACAGTCTATGAAGTGCTAATGGGTCTCCGACTTCAGTTTCTTCGTATGAAGACATTTTTTGTAGAAAAAAGTAACAAGGTACATGAGTATCCCGGTAATAAACTAACCGCCTTTAAATCTGTTTATGAAGCTGCAAAGTTTGTATGGGGACACAAGTCTCAACTACAGTACAAACTTGATGGGCTCATATTTACCCCAGTCGATGACCCATATTTTAACAAGAATATCCTAAAATGGAAGGATGATAATACCATTGACTTTTATTTTGAGACCCATGGTTCTAAAACAAAACTCTTTCTAGCTGGAATGGGAAAAAATAGTAATTATGGTATCATTCCATTTGATGGTACCAATGGAAAAGGTTCAATTGGAGGAGTCAAGAATCTCATATTCGAGGATCAGGGTCTATCAAATGATTTGCGTCAAGGAATCATTGAAACAACTGGTAACGCAAATCGACCCAAAAAGGGTGTTGCTGAATTTAAGTTTGATGGTGGTACCTTTGTAATGATTAAATTTAGGCCCGATAAAGAGTTTCCCAATGGAGTTGCTGCATCGAACCAAGCCTGGGAGGCGATTCGAAACCCGTTAACCATTGAACAACTTGGACGCGGTCCCTTGTTGCTTCGAGATTATCACTCTGAAATCAAGAGTAAATTAATAATGAAATACGCACCGGGTAAAGTTGTGTTAGATTTGGGTTCTGGTAAAGGTGAAGATATTGGCAAGTACAGCAAGGCGGGTGCCAAACGAGTTGTTGGGGTGGATCTAGTGGCTGTCAAGTACAATCATCCCAATAGCATGTCTTTTTACAAGGTGAATTCTCCAATTTACAATGTTAGAAACCTAGTCAAGAACACCGTGGGACTTTTTGATATTATCAATATAAACTTTGCAATTCATTACTTTTTTGAAAATAAAAAACTTTTTGAGAGTCTTCTTATGAATATTCAAAAGAATCTCAAACCTGGTGGGTACCTTATTGGTACAACACTTGATGGGCGAAAGGTGTATGATTGGCTCCACAAGAAACAGTCTGTTAGTACCAATACTGTAAATCTTGTCAAACATTATCAAAATAATAAAAATAGTTTCAACAAGTTGAAGTTCTTGGGACAAAAGGTTGAAGTTCTTGTCAAAGGAACTAAATATTTTAATAAACCCATTGCAGAGTATCTGGTTAATTTCCAAAAGTTTTTAGAAATTATGGACAAGTGGGGTTTTTCACTAGTCGAAACCAAAACATTTGAAGAAATGTGTGGCGACTCGGTTTGGTGTTCCAAGTTGAGCAACTCTGAAAAGCAATACTCTTTTAAAAATATATATTTTGTTTTACAAAAGAAACTCTAATTCGAGAATGCAAGTCCTCCCATACCAGATTGAATCCTGAGAACATTGTAGTTTATAGCAAACATTTCCAGATATGAATTAGATGATACACCAGTCTTGAGAACAACTGCAACTTGTGAATTATCGACCCGTGAAAAGTTACAAGTACCAGATGGTTGATGTTGTTCTGGTTTGAGTGCAAAAGAGTATGAGTAGATACCTGGGTAAGGATTGCCAGTGTGATGGTAATATGGTTGCATCTGGTTAAAGTACTTTCCAGTCTGAGCCTTCATACGATCCTGTCCATTGATAATGAGTTTTAATGTATCAAGTGGTCCAAAAGATGTACCAGCTGAATTTCCATCTTCAATCCATTGAGTTGCTGTATTACCAGGCGCACCAAACCATTGAACAGGTGTTCCTGTTGAATATGAAATAGGAACGTACCCGTTAGAACTATTAATAGTATTACTAGTATTTGTTGTAATAACAATACGATTTAAAGTATCTGCGTCATCTGTCAAGTCCCAGAGCTTTTTTCCACCCGATGAATTTTGTGTAATACACCACACAAGTTCCTTGACTGGGTGGTTATATGTGATACGTGAAAAGTTTGTGTTTCCAATTGTAGAAGTCAAAGCAGATGCGCCAGTGTACTGAAGTTGTTCAATAAGGTACTCGTGTCCCTTTTGAGCAAACATACGACGTTCCTCTGTATCAAGATAAACGTAATTGCACCATACATTAAAGAATGTCGAATTGAAATACGATGTAAACTCTTGTGAAATATCAAAATCAAGTTTTACTTCATGGTACTGAAGTGCTATCAGAGGAAGGTACAAACCAGGGTTTCTATTGAAAAAGAATAATAGAGGAAGGTACACTTTGCCATTATTGCTATTAGCTGCGCCAAGATTTAAAAGATTTGGATTACTTGTCATTTTTCCATACTGAATCTTCTTTGTTTCATCAAGGTAAAGCTCCGAGTATAACCTCCACCAACGCTGGTAATGCTTATCAATCTGTTGACCACCAATAGTTAATATAATATCAGAAATGGCACGTTCAGCCATCCAAGATGTTCCGTCAAGTGTTCCGACAACATTTGAAAAACCACTGTATACATTTGTACCAAGAGATACGGTATTCGACTGAAGTTCTATGTACATTTCACCAGCAAGATCACCATTACGAGCAATCACAACTGAAATTTTAGAATTGCTTGTTATAGCAGCTATTGCAATCTGTCCATTTGTCGTCTGCTGAATAGTCTCCATGGCAAAGTTTGTGTGACGTTTATAAACAGCCTGAAAAAATGTAACAGTTGGGTTTCCTGTAAGAATAACATCTTGTTCACCATATGCAACTAATTGTATTAGACCACCCATTAATAGTTACAAAGTTTTTATTTCTTGGTAAAAGTAAATGCGAAATGGTGGTTCTCTTCCTTTATCTGGGAGTGAAAGTATGTATTCTTGGTATCCGTGGGGTGGTAAGGGCCTCCATGTGGACAACTGCTACGCTTATGCGGTTGGCGACCACGCCAAGTACCGTATGAACAAAAGTGTTCCCGGTAATCGCTCTGGTATGTCGAGTATATTTCATACGTATAGAAATTGTAAAGGTCTGGCGGCTCGCGTTATTTCAGACAATCCCAAAAAGGTTTATAAAGCCCGAGGGGATGAGAAATGTAGGAAAAACTTTTACAAGATAATGATGTTTGTGGCGCCAAAGAATAAATATAACAATTCAACTGGTGATTTTCATTTTTATAAACAACATGGGCTTGTCAAGTACACTATACGGCAAGGTGATACACCTTCTAAAATTGCCAAGTTTTTTAAGATTCCAGTTTCGAGACTTCCTATAAAGTTGCCGCCAAAGGGTAAATGTATCAAGGTCAAGGCGAATGTATTTAGTCACAAGTTGGGATGGGCCACTGGACCTCTTTTGTATGATGCAGCGGGTAAAATAATCAAGGATCCAAGGAGAGCCAATAGAAATTATGGATACAATTATACCAAGTATTGTTCATCATTCTGTGTCAAGAACAAGGGGATTGATGTTAATACCAAAGTCAGAAATAATTTGATTAAGTTCTTCTAGATTGGAAGCATTAAATGATAATTCACTTCCATGTTCTAAATTAAATCTTGACATTAACATTTCAATAACATCATTATCTGTCATTTCTTCAACTGTAACTGCTCTTGTACGAATATTTTCTACATTAATAGTTACACGGAATGTGGGTCTATCAAATTCAGTGCGACACGTGGGGCACGTGTTACCACCTGCGGAAATCCATTCATCTATACACGTACCGTGATACAAGTGACCGCAATCTAATTTTTTGGATGTTCTAGTGTACCGTACTGGGTTCAAACATATAGAACATTCACACATTAATGGTAGAGTTTAATAAATAAATACATATTATTCGCATCTTATTGGTACTCTTCTAATTCTAGTGCCAATGTTATTATTTGTTGGGTTATAGCCAACGGGGATGCAAGACTGAGACCAGCAACTAATATAGCGGTACTTATTATTATTGAAGATGCTATTATATACTTTAGTGCGATTGTTTTTGCAGCAAACATTAGTGTTTTATAAGACGCTCCAACTGCGGAAAGTTTCATTATAGTCATTAATATATACATAGGAATTTTAGTGTCGTCATTTTTAGACACTAATGATGATAATAATGACATTAGATGTGTCCATGCCAATTTTGCAAATTTACGACTTAATTTAGACCTTGCTTCTGAATTTTTCAGAAACGACCAAAAAAGTACCATCACGATTCTGTCACCATCACTATTAGCATATAATACACCTGGATATAAATATGCCTCTTGTAGTTCCTTTTTAAAAGTTCCATTTACCTTATGTTTCATTATAACTACATCAGCTTTCCTTAATTTAAGATCTTCTGATGATATACTAGCTTGTGTAACTGCGATAAATGATGCTTTTATTGCATTTTTAACTCCATTTTGAAGACTATTTACTGATTGTTGCACCTGAGTTTCTATAATTTTTTGTGATTCATTTACTCGTTTGTTAATATTTCTTTTTGCTTGATTTTTTAATGTTTTTTGATTTTCTAATGATTGGTTTACAAATAATTGAACGGTATTTTGTGCTTTTTTATGCATAATTTGTAATGTTTCTACATTTGCTTGGATATTACCAAGAGCTACAGCACTAGCTTTAGTTAAAGGAACATTTTCATCAGCTAGTAAGGTTACAAGCCTGGTAAAGTTTTCAGTATTTGGTATTTTTAATGCTTCATTTACAATAGCAACTTCATTAGTGACAAATGTTTTATTTACATTTATAACGGCATTATTTATTAATTTTTGTGCACTTATATTTGAACTTTTTAATGCTAATGTGAATGGGGTAATACGTTCATTTATATGAGTTTGTAAATTTTTACTCTCGCGTTTTACTAAATTTTGTAATCTTCTAGTTCGTCTTGTTCTGAATACTTGCCAGTTATTTTCTTGTACCTTTTGTAAATTTTGTAATTTTTTGTTTTCTATTTTTTCTGAATTTTCTAATTTTTTTATTGCTAAATTGCTTCGTTGTTTCATGGTTTCATTTTGTTTTGCATTTTTTAAATGGTTAAAAGTACTATTAATTACTCGTTGATTTGGGTTTTCAACTCTATTTAATTTTTTTAATCTAGTTTCAGTAGCAGCCTTGTTTGCTGTAGCTAAAGTTAATCTTCTTATTGCATTAACTAATTTATTTTTTTTTGTTAGTACAAATTTTTTTCTATTAGCAGTATTATTATTTCCTGCTACTGGATAAACTAAATTATTTTTTTTTGCAAAATGACGTGATCGTAAATTAGTAGGATTATTGGCTTTTACCATTTTATATTGAGTTTTTATTCCTACATTTTTAGCAAAAGATGCATATTCTTTTGCAGCATTTTTTACATTATTAGGCTTAAAATTTACAGCGGAAGATAAGTTTTTTCGTCTTTTACTACCATTACTATACGGAACTACACGACTTGAATTATTTTGCCTACTACCACTACTATACGGAACTACACGACTTGAATTATTTCTCCTAACATTATAAGAAGGAAGAGCTAATGCATTAGACTTGGGTCTATAAGCTTTGGCACCACCAAAAGTTGCCAGTCCTAATGTGAACATTTGCCAAGGTGTTAATCTTTTTTTACGCGGTCCTGGCATTTATATTATATGATTATTAAAAATAAATGCAGGGCCTTCAGCCTGTAATTCCATAACTTCTTGCTGAAGAGATTCAATGGCATCACGATACTTTTCTCTCAGAGTTTCCTCAACTTTTCCCTTGAATAGTATCATGGAATCATCCTCTTGTTTTACACGACACACTGGACACTCATTTGATGTAACAAACCAATTGAGTATACAATCTACATGATATGAGTGACCGCATGTTAAGCGTTTAGTACTCACAGTATTTGTACTACCAACATTTTCAAAACATATAGAACATTGTTGTTTAACATGCCGACAACACATTCCATTTAATATAATTTTACCTTTACAACCTGTTTTACCTGTGCATGTTGCCATTTATACTAATGGTGGTTTTATTCTATAATACTTGTAAATAATTTGAGCCTTTTGAGTTGGATAAATTAAAAGTTTTGAACGAATTAAGAGTGGCAATTTACTTGTATTCAAAAGAGCATCATGAGTTTTTTTCAATGTATCAACTTTAGTATTAGCATATAAAGGTGCTATATATGTTCTGAAAGAACTTTTACCATTATTTTTAGACATGTGAGCTAGAACATTTCGTATTGTAATAGGTGGTTTTTTTTTAGTATAATTTCTTTCCGCCTTTAAAGTAAAATTAAAAGATGCTGGATGTTTACCCATGAGTGAATTATTTTTACGTTTCAGTGTAACATTTGTAGGATGAACTGCTTTATTATAGGGCCATGAATTATTAGATGTATTCAGTGGTACATGTTTTTTAGCTCTATTTTCAAGTGTTCTTCTACATGATGCAATCACATAAACACCTGGACCCGTATCTTCTAAAACATTTGACAATTTTGTTCGAGTTCCTCTTTTTATGGGACCAGCTGTTTCTGCAAATTTAGGTGGTTTATTAAATCTATTAGCATAATGAGTTAATATATGTTGCTGAGATGTTAATGGCAATTTTCGCACATAAGCAAGACCCCTAAAAATTTTATTATTAAATGTTAAACTCATATTTTTATAGGTTTGGTCTGGTAAGTGTGTTCTATTTTTAATATTTGAAACATATATATATTTATCTGGAATATTTCCATTTAAAAACTTTTCTAAATCTTTTCTAGTTTCAAAAAAATTGTGGTATACACTTCGGGCCAAAGGTAAAAGGGTACAATATCCAGGATTTGTTAAAAACATTAAAACTGTATCTTTTGGTACAGTCTTTACATTGTTCAACATTGTCCCATGTGCATTTATTAATTTAGCCCCATGTTGTTTATAAATATTCTTAATCATTAACTATTGCGTGCACTTTTTTTTACAGCAAATCTAGGATCGACAGGTCCCTCACTTCTAAGTTTTCGATTACTTGTAACAAAATTAAAAAGACTTGTAAGTGGTACACCCATTTTTTGACCAGGTGTTCCACGCACTTTTACACTTACACCAGGTGTTTCTGTAAGTTCTTGTAGTGTACTATTTTTATTAGGAGTAAGTATATTAGATGTATAATTTGCAGGATACCTAAAAACATTCTTCACCATATTTTTAACATTATTATTATGTAATCCATATTGTTTATATACTTTCATTAAAGGTAACATGAATGTACCACTTTCTAAATTAAATTTAACTGTTCCATTTTCAGTTTTTTGTAACTCACCTGATGCCACTACAAAATTTGACCGAAGAGTTTGATATGCTAGATTACCCATAAATACGTGACGTGTCATAAGTTCTTGTCGGGTTGTTAAAGGTGAAAATACAATTGAAAATGTTTTAGAATTTTTATTATATTTAATAAGAAATAGATATGAACCTGGATCAAGAGATTCTACAGTTTTATTTTTTATTACAAGTGGAGTACCTTTTGAACTATTTTGAGAAATTGTAACTCTTAAAGGTTTACAAACTTGTACATTATTTTTTGATGTTTTTTGTCGTGGCCCACATGATCCATAACTTATTTGAGAAACATTAAAACTATTATTACTATTTAAAAGTTTACGCAATGTTAATGTATTTTTTTTAGGAGATTCATTTTTATTTTTATTAGGAGGTTTAGGATACAATCCTCTCAAAAACCGTTTAACATAATCCATTTATATTACCATAGTATTTTTTTTAGTACACATTGGGCATTTTAAGGAGAGGAGTGTTACATTCAACGCACAGGGGCATTCCATTTAGTCCCTTGACATTCTGGTTTGCTCCTACAATTCGTTCGATGACTGATGGACCTTGACGCTGGAGGAGCTGACGGTACGCATAATTATCCACAAGTGGGATTCCATTTTTTTCCATTACATAATTATTAAACAACGAAGCGGCTGTGTTAATTTCAAAGCATCTACCATCGGCCATTCCCAATCTTGTCGACATTTATATCAACCTAGAAATTAATCGGCACGTTACTGCGTGTAAAATGCCATGGCTGGTACCCATGTTCCCTGAGATGTTTGATACAATCTTCAATCTTGTACCCGTAGACTGTATCAAAAACATCCGTTACCAATGTCCGAGAAACCTTGATCACCTCCTTGTGTGCATTGATGTGCTGGTTGATGATGTTGTAGGCGAATACAATCTCCTTGAGAGTCCGCGCTCCTGTGACTATAATTTTTCCTGTACTGAAAATACTTGTCGTCACTTGCTTCATATTTTCAGATGGTTTAAACTTAATCTTTACCGCCGAGTACCTGTCCGGTTCAAATGTTACACTTGAAAATAACTTGTTTTCTGAAAAGACACGCATAGTCTCCATCAAGTTGATGTTATAATTGAGACTAAAGTTGGTGTTAATCATCACCACGATAAACTCACTGCTTGGAATTTTAATTTCAAGAATTTTATTCAAAATAAAGGTTAATTGTTTGATTACTCGACGACAATCAAACAAGTCTGAACATCCTGCAACCTGAACACTTCCATTTGGAAAAACCTTGACAGACTTGGTACTGTACTGATCAATGTATCCAAGTGTAATTTGATTATAAAAGGTGTTATCCTTCATCTTCCACTCAAATCCATTAGAAGTACTACCCTTGGCTCGAATTTTTATATTAATAGACTGACATGCCAAACATCGGTCATGTTTGGGATTCAATTGATATTTTGGACGACATTCTGCACACATGTAATGATTTCGAAGTTTTGGAATATCAATTTCTTGTTGAAACTTGGAAATAATTGTAATGGTTGTAATCTTGACCCATGAAGGGCGATGATCTTCTGGAAAATTGTCACGAAAATCACCGAGGGTCGAAAGATAATTAAACGTGTGGGTATCAGCAAACTCAGCCATCTTTATAATTAGTTTCTTTTCTTCTTAATTATTTTTTAGACATGTATTTTTTAACATGTTCTTGATAAATTTTTTTCAATTGACAATTTGTAAATTTGGTACCAAGTGACTCGCGTATACTTTTTATGGATGTGGTATCAAGTTTACCAAGTTGTTTACACAATGGCGCTTGACTCTTGAACAAGAGTTGTGAAAACTTGTGAGTATTCATTTATGTTATATGAGTATTAAAACTTAAAGTTACTAAATAAATAATAATGTTTAAAAATTGTATATTGTATACAAATTGTGTTGGAAGTCTTGGAATTAAACCATTATTTGAATCAATTGGATGTCGCATAAAACATTATCATAATTATATTGAGAATGAATATCCAACTGATGAAGAATTAGCAACATGTGATCTTTTTATTTTTCAATATTCATCAAAAGAACCAATTGAAAAATATACTTCAAAATTATCTCCAAACTGTAAACAAGTTAGTTTTCCCTATATATATGATGATGGAACATTTAGTATTCATATGGGGACTGGTGGATTTTCCATAATTGATAAACTTGTTCAAAAGGGACATTCATCAGATGAAATTTTAAAAATGTATGATGATAATTCTATAAATTTTGAATTATCTGATAGACGGTTAAAAAGTATAGAAATATTACAAGAACGTGAAAAACATTGTACAATTAAAATATCAGATTTTATTAAATTAAATCGTGATAAACCTTTATTTTTTACACATAATCATCCTACCATGATTTTAACAATTGAACTTTGTAATAGAATTTGTACACAATTGAATTTGAACCATTTTCAGAATAATAATTACGGTTGGTTATATGGATTACATTTGGACATGACGGGATTTTGTCATTTTCCGTATAATAAACGTGAATCCACATTAAAACGTAGTATGTTAAATCTTGATAAATATTCAATATGTAACCAAGTTAAATGTGTACATAATAATCCCAATAATATAGAAGATTTTTATATATTGAGTGATGAACTTACTCGTAAATCTATTATCAACTATCTAAATAATTTGGTACATTAATATATTATAATATATTAATGGATAAGTTTAAAGAAGATTTTACACTAGAAGAAAGAAAAAATGAGTCGAGTAAATTACTTTTAAAATATGATGATAGGATTCCGGTTCTTATAAAACCGGGTAATAAGATTACACCAAATGTTGACAAGTACAAGTATCTTGTTCCAAATAGTTTAACAGTTGGAGAATTTGTTTCCATAATCAGGAAAAGGATAAAACTTGGGTCTGAAAAAGCCATGTTTGTTTTTACGGGTGGTATTTTACCGCCAACTGGTAATTCACTTTATAGTATTTATCAAGAACACAAGGATGAAGATGGATTCTTATATCTTGTCTATTCTCTCGAGAATACATTTGGTTCAGATACATAATTGGAAATTAAATATTTATATAATTAAATGGTGAAAGTGTTAAGAAAAAATCTAAATGGAAAATTTATTGTATCTACAAAAATACCATCATACAAAAGAAATTTTCATATATCATTTAACAAAAATAACACTGTTGCTCATGCTTCTATGTATAACAATTATACATATCCTAAATATAAGTCTTATCATTATATACCCCAAGAAGCTGTAAACAAAAAAAAATTTACAGCTTTTACCCGTAATATTACAAACTCAAAAAACAAACAATTTTTAAGATATTTAAATAATTCAAATATTAAAAATAAACTTTTAATGAATAATTTAAAAATTTTTTATCTTAATTATTTAATATCATTGGAACCAAAAAAACCACCACAATTTATCCCAAGATTTGTAAAAAGAAGTTAAAAATTAATAATAAGGTCCTCATCATCATAATCAACAATTTTACATTGGTCCTTTTCTACAATCTTTTTACGTGATACTCGTACTTGTTTTGGTTTGGGTAAAAGTTCTTCAACACCACCATTTGCACGATACCAAAGGACACGTTTCCAAAACGCATCCATCACTGGAAGTTGTTCAGCAAACCATTCACGACTACGTTTAACATTTGTTACAACAAATTCAGATGGGTTGGGCCATGTAAGTTCTTCTGGTTTAAACTGTATAAAATCACATTCTTCAAGGTTCAAGATTTCCATAAGTAATTGTAATTGAGGCATGTAATGAACCGGAACTTCACCCGTAATTTTACGGCGCAAGGGACACTTTATTTCCAAGAGTTTTCCTGATTCAGTGATTCCATCGGGGCTTCCTCCGAGCCAGTTATAAAGAGGGTGTGGATGAAGACCAATTTCGTGAGCAACTTCATTGTATCGTTCACAATAAATGTCCCTGGCAACATTTTCATACTTGTTGCCGTGTTCAGTCGCCTCATTTCCCTCAAACTTGTTGTATCCAAATTTTTTGAGAATGAGACCATCTGGTTTTTCGTACGAGTTGACCCCGATGGCGGTTGCTGCGTCACTCGCGGTAAGCATCTTTCCGCGCAGTGCCAACCATTCTTCTGACCTCTGTGCGGCATACTCGTGTTCAATAAGAGCCTGAACAACTGGGTGCATCTTATACATAAATAGAGACTGTTCTCTAACTATTAACAACAATGATTATTTATTTTTGAATAAACATCTGGAACGGTAATAGGTTCTTCTATTTCTCTAAGAAATTCTTGAATAGAATGTATTGTATTTATACATTCTTGTCTTATTTCAATTTTTGTTTTTTTAGATTCTTCCAATTGTAAACGAAACATCATAATAAATGAAGATGAAGACATGTTTATTCTGTCTTTTTTTTCTTTAATTCCTTTGGAACTAGACCAGAACGAAGTTTCGTTGATGAATTGGTACTTGAAACTTTTTTCAACTGATTCAAAAGTTTAGGTGCAACACGCGAAAGAGATGCTGGAATATTTCCACGACGTTTACTATTTCCTGATAATAATCGTCTTCTAATTTCATAGGCATTATTATAATTTCTTCTATTTTGATTTTTTTTTCTTGTAAATTTACCAACTGGTGAAAGCATTCCACCAGATTTTACACCTTTTCTAGCAGAACGTATAGGCTGAGCTATAATAGCTGATGAAATAGGAGTTCCACGAGGTAAACGTTTTAAAGCAGTTGTGGGAAATTCACTCGGTACAATATTTAATAAAAATCTATTACTTTCTTCCTCTGGAATGCTACGACATGCGGATACTACATATATACCATTACCTAATTTTGCAATTATATTTGATAGTTGATGCGCTCCTTTATTAAAGTTAGTACTGGCTAAATGTTTTAATTTAACATTTTCTCTAGTGGGTCTAGTAGGTATTTTTTTTACATATCCCATGGTTTTAAAGTTTGTATTTGGAGTAAGATGAATATTCATATTTAAATATTTATTCCCTTCCAAACTTGTTCTTGCAAGAATATCAGTTACATGGTGATAATGTTTATTATTTCTTGGACCTCTGCCACCAGTTAAAAAATTTTTAAATTTTTGTTTTGATGTAAAAAATTTATTTTGAATACCCAAACTTGTGCCTATATCCATACATTTACCCGATTCAGCTAAAAATAAAATGGCGACATTAGGTGGAACGTTTTTTTCAGGTCCGATAGTGTGACCGTGTCCGTTAATAAGTATAGCTTTTTTATCTTGTTTACTAAATAAATTTAAAAGACGCCTTTGTCTGACTACTGCATTATTCATTTACTATTACTTTTTATTAAATTTCTCGTAACTGTCCAAGTGCTTCAAGTGCTGCAACTTGTTCAGCTTGTTTTTTTGTCTTGGCACTACCTTGGCCCAATGTTGCACCATTTATGGAAACTGATATACAAAAAATCCCATTCAAATGACTCACAATGGGATAATCGGGAAGACCCAACTTATTAGCCTGACAATAACGCATTAATCGGTCCTTGTAATTATCATCCACCATAATACAATCCATATTTACAAGGACTGGGTCTGAGAATATTCCAAGTACAAACTTTTTTGTATGAAGAAGACCTAAATCCAAATAAATAGCTCCTACAAGTGCCTCAAATGTATCTTCTAATACCTTTTCATTATGATTCCATCCATTACGAATACCCTTTTCATCCATAAGAATCCACTTGTTCAATTCTAGACGACGAGCAATACTTGCCAACATATTACCTCTCACAAGTTTGGTTCGAGCCTTGGTTAAAAAACCCTCTTGGCGTTCTTCATACTGGTCAAATAACAACTTTGTAACTAAAAATCCAAGGACAGAATCCCCCATAAATTCTAATGTTTCGAATGATTCGGTAAGTGTGTATCTTTTGAGAGCTGATTTATGCGTAAATGCTTTTTGGTAGATAGCAAGGTTATTCACCTTGGTACCAACCAATTGTTCAATTTCTAAACGATTTAGGGGAGGAGGGTCAATAAGAACCACAACTTCATCTTCTTGATCACTCATTTATCTAATACTATATTATATTTTTTAAGCCTTTACAACAACGGGCTTTTTTACAACGGGACGCTTCACCTTGGGAGTCTCCGGAGGAGTATCGGAAGAAACGGCGGGAATTTCAACCGGCGTGGGTTTCTCCGCCTTGACCCTGGGTGTCTTGGGAACAGATGGAACCTTGGTATAATGCGGGCTAAGATACTTTTGGATATTGAGAAAAGTAATCTGAAGTCCGGCAGGTGGCTCAAGAAGTGTCGTTAGCTTTTCATCAAGAATAATGACACGACCATTCTCGGGATGCTTGAGACCGCTCGCTGTAACATAGGTATTGATACGACGGGTAACCTCACTACGGGAAATCATCTCACCATCCGCCATTTCCAAAAATGTACGAAGCTTCTCAGAAATCTCAAGAGGACGGTTAAACCCATTATTGGTGGCGCGAGCCTTGGCCTTCTCACCATCGGGGTCATCCTGGGTAGTTTTCAATTTGCGCAAAAGCTTGGCCAGCGACTTGATGCTGCTTTTAATCTCGGTAATGTCAGAGGCAATCTGAGTAAGGTCAGCCATTGTTACTCTATCATAGTCTGGTTTCTTTAACCTATTTTAATGGGGTCCTTTTGATTTGAGAAAAAAGAACCACCCAAGTGCAATAAGAAGTATTATGAGAGGGAGCCACTTCATCAAGTCAAACTGTGGGGTCGGAACACCTGGAAGAATTGGTTCGCTTTTGTTACAGTTGCAAGCCATTTACTATTGTACCGATAAAAAAATTCCAGCTACAATGAGTAAAATTGCAAATATTATGAGTAAAATCTTTAATAGTTTTGGAAAAGGTTCGGGTCTCTTGGGTTTCTCCTTCTTTTTATAGGGGGCACTTACTGGTCTAGTTTTCTCAGGTGGAGCCGGTGGTGCTTGTTTTACTGTACATTCTTCACTGGGGCATATTTTTTTACAACAACCTTCTGCTGCTATTAAAAATCCATCTTTTTCATATGCACAAAATTGAATTTCATTTGGATTTTCATCATCATTTGCATAACAATATGGTGTAATACCTTTTGGTACTGGAGTATTACATGACGTTGGACAATTTGTACCATCTCCATAATTTACTTTATCGGGTATATATCCTAGGTCTGGTACACATATTTTATTTAAACATGTATTTTTTGTGTCACAATCTTTTGTCTCTGTACATGAAATTGGATCTGAACTAGTCACCATCTAAAATATAGTGTATATAATAAATGATGGACACTGGATATTATTCAGAAAAAACTATTGAAGAATTTATCAAGAGTACATTATGTCAAGATGATACATTACTTTACAAGTATTATCAAGATGTTGATGTACAAAAGTTTAAAAGTCGATTATCAAAGTTCAGAGACATTGACGATAACATTTCAAAATTTGTTCAGACGTGTATAACTGAAGTTACACGAGATGTCATTATAAATATTATCGAAGAATTGACACTTTTTATGAAACCATTTGGAGACCTTATAATGTCGGGTGGTGCGGCATTTAATGCTTATTTTGATACTGATAATAGAATTATAACAACTGATATTGATACAAAGTTTACACCTTTATTTAAAGTAGATGGGAAACTGGTAACTTCCAAAGATTCAAAGTTTTTTGGACTTTTACAAGTTGCCAAGTTGTTAATATGGAATAAACTTGGACAAATTGTTACAAGATACAACTCTATTATTTGTAAAAGAATTCAAAAGTATATTATTGGAACCCCAATTGGAAAGTTATTAGGTATTTCATTTACCAAGGGTCACCCACTTAACAGAAGGTACACATTAATAAAAAAGGACAAGGCTCGAAATGTTCTTATTGATATAGAATTATTTGCAATTGATTTACAATTGAAATATTTTGTACCATCTGAAAATAAAGTAAGTCTCAATAATATCGGAGGGGTACTTGACATTGCATTCATGAGACCATCTGAATTTGGATACGAGGCAACCTATACAAAGGATTCAGGTTTACATGTTGCAAATATAGTTACAAATAAGGTGACATATAAAAAGAATATTCTAATTGCCAGTCCAAAGTTTTTAATAGATGATTTATATTATTTACAAAAGTTTAAATTGAGACCCGGTAAACAAAGTAAGGATCGAAAACGAATGTATATATTTTGTAAATATGCATTGAATGTTACAAGTGTTAAACCAATTGATTCATTAGAAGTTATGTACCATAAAAGTAAAGATAAAGCAAAAAGTACTCGTACAAATTTATTATCACGACCAAAGTTTACTAAACAGTATATTACACAAGCATTACGTGTTAATCCTTTGAGGTACAGTAATGTTACAACTCCACCCGATTATAACAAGATTATGAAACAATTATTTTATGGAATAAAAGGAAGTAACAAGTTAAATATTGTGGGGTACAATAAAACCAATAGTAATATGAGATTTGAACCCAACAAGGGTATCTGGATCAAAAACAATAGTCCAACCTATATACATAATGAAGCAAATTATAGACCTATTAAAATTGTAAAAGCACCAGTTGTTCAATTGTTGGATATACTTTATGGATACAGTCCAGCTCGTGATAGTTGGATATCATCTACTATATTAGAAAAATCTGCAGAGATACCACTATCTGGGTTAAAGACAAGCCCTTATATATACATATAAATGTTTAGCCAGCCAAAGAAAACACAGGATGGACGTTATTATGTCAAGGTGAATGAGCAAAAACTTGTTCAATTGAATAATGTTAAACTCGTATCAAATTCTCAGGACAGTGTTACATTGTCACTCAATGATAACGCACAGGGTACTATCAGTGCTATTGATACATGTAATTTGGAGGCTGCCAAGGTGAATCAAGAGTCTTGGTTTAATCGTCAGGTGGCAGATAAGACACTCGAGGCGGCCTATATGAAAAGTTTTTCAGATGGTACCATGAATGTATCAAAACCCGTGTATCACAAGACTTATCGTGGGCGAGACCTTACCGAGGATATACCTCTTGATAGCGATGTATGTGATGTGGTGTTAGAATTCACGGGTATTTCATTTACTAAAAAGACATTTAGTCCAGTGTGGAATATAGTTCAGACCCGTCTCAAGACGGTGCCTAAGAAAAAGTATCATGAAGAATATTTATTCCAGGACCCAGAAGAATTATCGGAGGAGGATTTGTTTGAGTGACGAAAAAAAATTATCCATAGTATATAAATGATTAAGAAGCTCAGCGCCAAGTCAATTATTGTTTTTGTTTTAGTCGGTCTTGTCCTTTGGTACTTGTTCCAGTCTGACGCCGCCCCTATGAAGTCTGGGTACGCACCCAAGACTGCATCAGTAAGCAATGGAATGAAATCTTCCTCTGGTGTAGTTGGTATGGAAATTGATGATGGTAGTTATCAATATGCCCCGGCCGATTTGTCTGGTTCTATAAATTTGGATATCGGTTGCTCTATGAAAGCCGGAACTGGTCTTGCATCGTCTTTAATGCCTCGCGAGGTTGCATCTCAGGAGGATTATGCTCAGTTTGCTCCCAATGATATTCTCAAGGGACAAAACTTTTTGGATCCTCGTCAACAAGTCGGATGGCCCGAGACAATAGGTGGAACCATCAGGAACGGAAATCACGACCTCCGCGCCGATCCTCCCAACCCCAAGGATGCATACGTATGGAATAACTCCACTATTGTTCCCGATCTCATGCAGCGCAATTTGTTTTGTAATTAAAGTTTTAAATGCATTTAATATAAATGGCTTCCGAATCAGTCAGTGACCAATTTCGTACAGCAATGTCAGAATGGGTAGATTTAAAGAAACAACTTACAGGCGTTCGAGCCGACATGAAAATTCTAAACACCAGGGAGAAGCAACTCAAGGAGTACATTAAAAATTATATGAAGAATCAAAAAATTGATAAAGTCAACTTGAAGCGTGGAAAAGTTACATTCCGCGTAGGGCAAAAGACTGGCAGTATGACCAAGGCGGCTGTACTTTATGGTTTAAATATTTATTTCCAGGGGGATGAGGTCAGAACAGAAGCGGCTATGTGTTGTATTACTGATAATATTCAAAAAACTGAAACCGAAATCATTAGTCTAACTGGCTTAAACAAAAAAAGCACTGATTAATAAAACAAATTCTAAAAATGGTTTGGAATCAATATGTTGATGAGGCTAATGGTACTATGGATGAATTTAATAATGGGAATGTCGGAGATTTTTTTGACGGTGACCAAGAGTATGTGTCTCCACCGTCTCAGATGACACAAGATGAATGGACCACTTGGTTTTCAAGAGATCTAATGAATATGTGGATGTCGCTCCGACAATATCGAGAAGATGCTAGTGTAAGCAGTTATATAATGCCCTATGCTACATATTCAAACTTTTGTGACTTTTGTTATCAAATGTCTGATGGTACTGCAAACAGCTATCCGTCTTAGGGCGCAAGCCCTCCGTATCGACCCGTCTTAAAATCGAGGGCGCAAGCCCTCAGTATCGAGGCCCTCCGTAAAATAATAATTGTAATTATTAATGATTGAAAAGATTATTATCCCTTTTGTTTTATTTCAAGTACTCAGTCCGGGTGTATTTACAGTGATGAAAACATCAGTACAAGATGTTATGCTCAATTCTCTCATATTTGTTGCAGCCTATGCCGCAATTGCTCGTGTTCTTGGTCTCTCTCTTACCAAGGCGGATCTTATTGTCCCAACTGTTTTATTTATAATTCTTAGCCCGGGACTCTTATTAACATTACCACCAGGTTCAGGAGGTGTGTTTCGTTCAGGGCAAACAAGTTTACTTGCCGTTATTTCTCATGCACTTGTATTTGCAGTTATATTTGCTCTTTTACGTAGACAGTTTCCAAAAGTGTATTAAACATAATTGTAACAGTTTAATTAATGTATCTTGTAATAGGTCCAGCAGCCATGGGTATTTATGCCTTTATAGGATGTCTATCAGCTTTAGATTTAAACAAAATTGAAGAAGTATCTGGTTCTTCGGCCGGTGCTATTCTTGGTCTCTTTATATGTTTGGGTAAAACAATTGATGAGATTTTAAACTTTTGTTTACATGTAAATCTTGTAGAGTTGACAAAAATGAATTTATTGTCACTCGTCACAAAGTTTGGGCTTATATCACATGATCCAGTTAAAAAAGTTTTAAAAGATTTTTGTGGAGATCCAACATTTAGAAACCTCAAGAAAAAGCTGTATATAACTTCATTTTGTGTGAATCGTTCAGAAACTGAATACTTTTCAGTTGACACGTGTCCGGACATGTCCGTCATAGACGCGGTGTGTATGAGCATGTCGGTTCCATTTTTATTTGAAACCATCAAGTACAAAACTTTTACATATTTAGATGGTGGTACATTTGAACTAGTTCCTACCATGGCTTTTCTACATAAAGACCCCAAAGATGTTGTGGTACTAAGACTCATTATAAATAAAAATTACATTCCAGAAATAAAAAGTATACGAGATTTTATTAATAGTATTATTCAATTGGCTGTCAATAATAAAGTTTATGAAAAATCATTATACAAGGAAATTCATGTAGACTTGGGACCGGTGAATGTATTCAACTTTTTGATGGATCTAGATGATAAATTAAAATTACATTTAATAGGGTATCAATCCGCCTTGACCCATTTGGGTTTAGCAAAATAACTGTACCCATCAAGAATAGGACCATCACACTTGAACGCATATTTTAAAACAGTAAACAAGTCAATCGTATCTTGAACAGCTGCATGTTTTTCAAAGTATCCACAATCATCCTTGACAAACTGAACAAGACTTTGTAAAGCATTCATCTTAGTATCCCTATTATTTACACGTGCCCACTTTTTGTACTCTTCCGTCATTTTAGGACAACGATTACAAAATAGACTCATGGTACAGACCTTTGCAAGTCCCTCCCAGTTCTTATCATACATTCCAGTGTCTGGAAACAGTGCAAGTTTGTTCTTAATCATACGATTACCGCCTACAAGGTTCTGGGTCGAAACAAAAAAACCAAGGTCACCAATCAAGTTGTGACTCATAATAAGGTTTCCATTTTCTTTACAAAATTTATTAAAAAATTTCATCCCATCATAAAACTTCATGTGACGAGTCGTCTTGATACCATATTGAGCGCATGCAAGAACATCATTTCCATGTTTATTGTTTACATAGGTAATATTATCACTCTGAAATAAATGATGTTTAACAAGTTCATTATTAATAACATCATTAAATTTTAACACAACACCTCTGGAAGTATGTAGTGTAAAGTTGGAAAGTTTTCCAGTCTGCATGGTAAATGGAATAGCACACAAAGAATGTATCCAAGACTGGCCAGATGATTCACCCTTGATAGATTCAGGGTCCATGAGAACACCTTCAATTTTAGTCATTCTTTCTTATTTTTACAGTGTCTTATTTTTTTAATTGCGTAATATAAATATGGATCCGTGTGTACCAGGAATAAGTTTAGCAAATGCCAGAGCACATGCTCGAATAAAATTAGGAGTTCCGTCCAAATATGCTAATAAAATGTCAGTCGCGGGAATATGTAAAGCTGCAAAACAGTGTAAAACTACAAATATTATGCCACCTATGGAATATCGACAGTTTAAAGGTAAAATGTATCTCATAGATCCAAAATCACCTCTTTCTATAAAAGATTTTGTATTATTATTAGGAAAAAGTTCTACAGATGATATAAAACGAATTTCAAAATCAATTGGACTTGTGACAAACAGTGTTACAAAATCTGAACTTAAATCAAATATTATTAAAATTCTTCAAACTTTGAATATTTCAGAACCTATTGAAATTCCTGTAAAACAAGTGCGTAATAAAGGACCTCTTAATAATATGTCAGGAACCGGAGGAAACGGAGGAAACGGAGGAAACGGAGGAAACAATGGGACCGGAGGAACAGGTGGAACCGGAGGAAACAATGGAACCGGAGGAACCGGAGGAAACAATGGGACCGGAGGGAACAATGGGACCGGAGGAAACAATGGAACCGGAGGAACCGGAGGAAACAATGGGACCGGAGGGACAGGTGGAACCGGAGGGACAGGTGGAACCGGAGGAAACAATGGGACTAATCCAGGTTCAGGTGAACATCCTTATAATGAAAATGTAGCACCCCAAGTAAGACTTGCTGCCAGGCCAAGTAAAGTTCGTATTAATTCCAATCCGCGTTCAAATTCAAATGAATCCCCTGAAAATCAAGGATTTTTTAGTAAATTAAAACCGCGTCCAAATTCAAATTCAAATTTTTTTACAGCACGTAAATCTGTAAATCTGGATAGACCTATTACACAGGAACGATTAAGACGCGACATGGAACTTAGTGAAGAAATTAGACAAGAATTAAGTGAAAATAATTAAAAATATTATATATAATTAAAAGATGTCGGCATTCTGGGAAAAATGGTTTGTAAAAAAGAATACAGCTATTTATTATAATAATGAAAAAAAAGAATTACTTAGATTAGTTAATCAAAATATAGAAACGTTTGAAAGTATAAGTGATAGCGTTAATACTAAAAATATAAAAACAATAACACGAAAATATAATCAAGCGAGTAACACTAATCAGAAAATTAGGAGTAGAATATTGAAATTAAGAGGAGAATTTAGAAAAACTATTATAGCTTTACCAGTTGTTAAAACATTACCCAATTCTGCAAAACCATATATTAAAGTGTCTAATAATAAATATAGGTTCGGGAGGAATTTTCCAAAAGTATTTCAAATGTCTAAAATTTTGACTAATTTGTCACTTGAAAAAGCCAAAAATAACGCAGCAGCGGCTACAAAAGTTATTAATAACGCAGCAGCGGCTACAAAAGTTATTAATAACGCAGCAGCGGCTACAAAAGCCAAAAATAACGCAGCAGCGGCTACAAAAGCCAAAAATAACGCAGCAGCGGCTGTTATTAACGTCAGTGCGAAAAAAAACAGTAACACTGCCGCTACTGCTATTATAAACGCTACAAAAATTCAACTAGAAAAATCTAAAATGTTAAAAAAAGAATTAACTAATGCGGCGGTAAATAATACAGTTAGGCAACAATTTGGAACAAATGGTAGCGGAGCGGCACATTTATCAAGATTATTTTCTATAAATTAAAAAGGAAATTATATATAATAGTAAGATGTCTGACTGCAGTATATGTTGTGAAAAATTTAATTTAACCTGTCACAAGAAGGTAGAATGTAATTATTGTGAATTAGAATGTTGTAGAAAATGTATCCAAAAATATCTGATGGATATTACAACTGATGCACACTGTATGCAGTGTAAGAATATATGGAATCGTGAATTCATAGATTCTGCATGTACGAAACATTTTAGAAATAAGGATCTTAAAATTCATCGTGAAAATATTTTATTTGAACGTGAAAAATGTTTTTTACCAGATGCTCAGATTATTGTAGCTCGTAGAAAAGAAAAGACTCGATTAATTGAAGAAAATAAAATTAAAATACGTGAATTTATGTTAAAAGTTGATAGATTAGAACGTGAAAATGCGCATATACAGTTAGAAGGGGATGTAGTACCAGGTGGTGAACGCCGAAAGTTTATACGCAAGTGTCCCGTTTCAGAATGCCGTGGGTTTCTTTCTACCCAATGGAAATGTGAGTTGTGTGAGAATCGTATCTGTCACGAGTGTAATGAAGTCAAAGAGGACCTTCACGTGTGTGAAGCCGGGGCAGTTGAAACTATGAAACTCTTGAAAAAGGATACCAAAGCATGTCCCAATTGTGGTACTATGATTTTTAAGATATCTGGATGTGCCCAAATGTGGTGTCCCGATTGTCACACGGCATTTAATTGGAATACCATGCAAATTGAAAAGGGGATTATTCACAATCCACACTTTTACGAGTTTCAACGTTTGGGTGGTATTGCGCCTCGAAATGCTGGAGATATCCCATGTGGAGGAATGCCAGACATATCTGAATTGTACACAAAATGTAAAATTAAACAACAAGTATCTTACCAATACAGATATGGGGCTCCTCCTATGATACCTCTTGAATCAAAAATATTTTTTGATTTCCATCGTATAATTACGCATATAAATCAAATGGAGATTCATGGTTATAGAGTTCAGTGTGAAAATAACACGGAAATGCGTATCAAGTATCTTACCAATAGTCTAACTGAAGATGAATACAAATTTACACTTCAGAAGAATGAAAAGGCTCGAGAAAAACGAAGGGATATTTTAAATATTTTAACCATGTTTACTCAAACTGGGGCTGATATATTGAGACAATTTGTAAATGGTGAACTTGATGGTACTGGTAATATAATTCATAATTTACGAGATTATACAAATGAAACACTTTGTACTATTAGTAAACGGTACTCGTGTGTTGTTCCGCAGTTGAATGTAATTAATTGGGATGTTAATAGATTAAAGTTTTAAACCAAAAATAAAATAAGAATGAAGGAATTTGCTACTATAATATACAAGTCACTTGGTGCCGGGTACAGTGAAAGTATGTACCATCGTGCATTTGAAGTTCTTTTACGTACTCGTGGAATCCCTTATGAAACTGAAAGAATAGTTCCAATTGTGTTTGAGGGTCACACAATTGGAAATCTTCGAATTGATTTAATTGTAAATGGGGAAACAATTGTAGAATTAAAGGCTATTGCCAAACTAAATGATGCGGCCAAGATTCAAACTAAGAATTATATGAAATTAACGGGTTTAAAAAAAGCGGTACTTATTAATTTTCCCCAGTCTCTGACTGCTGAACCTGAGATTCTTGTATTTGAATCGCCAGAATAAATGGTAGGCTCTTAGCCAAAACTTTAGCTGTAAACATTGATGAAGAGTACCAGGCTTCTGGATCCAGCAAACCATCATCAAGAGCCTCTTGGGCCTTTTTTATATGAAAAATTGCATCATCGATACAAAAATCATGAAACTTTTCACCTGTTTTTTTAAGTTCCAGGGCATTCACATCCATTTTAGACAACCTGCTAAAAATATTTCTAAGTATATTATAAAATGAACAATTCTCAAGTACCAAACAATAAAAAAGATTGGGGTTTTATTATTTTTATAGGAGTACTAGTACTTGCCCTTCTTGTGGCCGGTGGTTACTTTGCATACACAAAGTTGTGGAAGCCATCTCAAAAATCAGACCGTAAATATACTACTGTATATTCATCAGGAACAGTAAAAGGCGCATGTAGCAATCCAACCACTGATGGTACTAAAGCGTCAGCTGTAACAAAATCCAGTGAGTGCGCCGCTGCATGCGATGCTGTGCCAACTACATGCAATGGATATGATTGGGATGGTACAACTGGATGCACATTATACGCCACTTTACCAACTGCAGCAACTGCACCTAAAGATGCAACTGACAAAAATGAATGCCTTGCCCTAAATAGTTGAAATATATTCCCATTGTAAATCAGCGCAAATTTGTTTCCAGATGACATCTTGTTGGTACAGCTTCTCTTTGGATTTTAACAGCGGAAAACAAGGTAAGTAATCATCTTCTCCTAGTAATTCACAAAACTTGTACAGTACATATGAATAACTTAAGAAATTCTTTCGTGACTCGGGACAATTATTATTAAATGGTTCTTGAATGTCCCTAAACATCATTCGTAATTTATCCTCGAGTGCTTGTGTCATTTTAGGAGGCTGCATTCCATTGAGAATATTTGAGATATAAGGTACGTGTTCATAGTATTTATTTAATCGTAGCTTTTTTAATAGTGTTCTAACTTTAGCATGTGTTATATCTGAAATATTCTTAATCTTTTGCTTTTTAAACTCGGACCGGAGTTGTTCAATGACTTCAGGTGGTATACTTGTTGTTTCTTGAGCCTGAAATTGTAGGAGCCATTCATTAAAGTGATTATCCCTCTTGTATGAATAGTTTACAACTTTTTCAATTTCTTGTTCATCTTTATAGGACAACTCATCACCCAATAATTGAACAGTTACTCCACAAGTTCCACAAACATCTTCGCATGCTGATGAAAAATAAATATTGGAAGATTTACATTTTGTGCACACGTAAAATGTCTGAACTTTTTCGGATGCTTCATTTTCAATAACACCTGTAAATTTTTCAACGTGTCTAAGATATTCGTGAAAAATTTCCTTTCTCTGAAGTCCCTTTTTTGTAACTGTACTAAATATAGTATCAATAGTGTGCCGGTCAGAGTTTTCAATAGTAAGTTTTTGTAGATAAGGTACACATGCCGCCATATATTCATACATTTCATCTCGGTACTTTGCCCTATTGGTTGGATCACTCTTTATCAAGTTTTCCCATTCACTAATTTTAATTTCATACCTACCAAAAAAACTTCCATCCATATTAAAGATATGAGTTACTTTAATCTTAATGCCTGTTAAAAGGTTTATAATTAATGTAGTAATATCATGTATTCAGTTTTTCAAATATATTCTATCATATTTTGAATATAGAGACTATCATATTAAAAAGGCGGAATTTTTATATATGCGGAACGGAATAAAACTTTTAGATGATATAACACACGAGTATCGTGAAGGTCCCAAAAAGATTGTTGATGAAATGTTACCTGATGTTGTTGACTTTTTATTTAGGATTAGGTACATTTTCAAAAATAAAGAGTTTGTGTATCTGACGCGAAATCCAAATCATGTGTTTCCACCGGTAAAAAAAGGAATGTCATTTACTTTACCGGTAAAAGAGGCGATGCTTTTAGATTCAGATGGTGTGCCAGTATATGATGTCACCAAGCATGTAAAAATGTACGAGGGGCCAATGGGCGACTTTCACGGTGAAACTATTTTATTGCGAGATATTGAAATTGAGTATCCTACATTACGGTTGACCAATATTATGGATACAATTATTGAATTAGATGTAAAAACTGGAGAAATTAATCATCAGATACTTTGGTTGCCAAGTAAAACTTGAGTTCACCCAGATTTGCTACATTATATCTCAAGACTAGAAAACGGTTATCCGTCTCTTGCATAATTTGTACAGATGAACACATACCAGTCGCCTTGGTAAATAGATTAAGATACTTGAGTGAATACTTTCCCTGTAAATTACCCTCAAACTTTCCATCGTCGGTACATTCAATAATAGTCTCTTGATTTGCAAAATCACCTTCGCATTTTATAATAAATTGCTGATGATTACGGATAATTACAAGGTCACTTGCCAAATTGTTCATGTCTCTACATATTCTCTGAAAATCTATAGATGCCATGGTTGTTACAACTGCCATGTTTATATCAGGAACATCAATCTGATCTTCATTGATATCTAAAAGTTTAAGTTGAAATCTTGTATCCGAACGTTTTAGTGTATTTTCAATCCGTATATCTAAGTACTCACGTGTCTTGATTTCAATTGTAAGTGTATCATTATTTGAAATAAATTTCAACAACTTGAACATGTTGGTGACATTTATTCCCGCCACTATATTTGCCTCGCAAAAGTATTCTTCAAAATTACTGGCATCTAAAAACATGTCAATAAGAGCTACTCGCGCAGTATCCAGTGTAAGTATCTGAACCCCCTTTTTGGTAAAATAAATGTTGACATCATTGAGAATATCCTTGAGTACCTCAAATGCTGATTTGAGTGCAGACGCCTGTATAGTCTTAAATCTCATTGATTAATTAGCACATGTAACCTCTAACTATATGTATTTCCACCCGTCACTGCTTTATTTATTTTATCTTGTAATTCTGGTGTCATGGCAGGCTGAAGAGACTGTCCATAATTATCAAGTGAAAAAATATTATCATCAGCAGTTTCTGACCCATCAAATGATGCGAGACCGCCCCCAAACCCTTTACAAGAATTAACATCACAGTTTCCAAATGTATTTGGAAGCAGTGACTCAAGCCACGCTTTAATCTCCTTTCCTACCAGAATCTTACCATTCTTGGTCAACATGGTTGGAACCCGTGTAATTTGTCTGGCATATTGGGCTGGTACACCCAATCTGTTGACATCATGTGTCTGAACCATTTGTTTAAGTTGGGGAGTTGATTCCAAAAACTGTATAATTTCAATAGAGTGTTTACACTTTTGACTATAAACAAGTAAAGCTGCCATCTACTATTACAAAGTAATTTTCTTATTTTTTTTTAAACGCAATAAGTAAAGATGAGTAAAACTCTTTTATTAATTTTACTTTTAGCTCTCGCCGTTTACATGTTGGCAGTTCCACCAGCTAAGATTCAGGACCCATCCGCTGAATATTTTGAAACACCAGACCCAGGCCCGGCTGCTACTATAACAGTTGTAACACCTGATGAACTTGATAAAATAATTCTGTTGACACAAGCCGCTCTAAGTGAAAAAATTGGAAAGTGTACCTACTGTATTGAAACCACCAATATCAGTCTCACGGGTAATACATATTCAGGCCGGTTTCTATTTTCAGTCCTAACCGGATTTCCATATGGAATAAGTGTTGATTCCACTGTGGAAAAAGGAACATCAGGCCCGGAAACTGTTAGTAGTATCAATTTACAATCCAATAATACTATAGATGTAATGGATGCATTTGACCAGTTTAAATCAGGGTCTGATATTATAGGAAGTCCTTTTCCAACTGTTGCGGATTTACAATCAGCGTTAAATAATACGTGAAAGTAATGATAAACATCAATAAAATTAAAAAGATTGAGGAATCAAGGCGCCATATTAAAAAAGAAATTTATACAAAAATTTTTGAACAATTTAGTCGAAAGATTCAAGTTTCAGTCGATGCAAGTCAGAAACAAGTCTTTTTACAAGTTCCCGAGTTTTTAATGGGATACCCGAGTTATGATGTAATTAGAGCGGCCGTGTACCTAAAGAGACAGCTGGAACTCAGCGGGTTTCAAGTTTTACCAGTATCCCCAACAGGATTTAATGTTTCATGGTTTACTAAAAAAGAGACGCGTCAACAAGAACCTTTGCCCGATTATCTTCCAGTCCCCCCATCCTTTTCAGATGAACAATTTCCATCTCTTATAAACTTGAAAAAGGTGGCAAAAAAATACTTGGCTAAATAGTATGTCAGCTAAAAATAAACAGTTAAGTAATTATGCTAAAATAATGGCTGATAAAATTATCGGAGATGTATTAGATTTAATAAATAGTAAAAGTAATGGTCATCAAAGAACTAGTTCAATGCTAAAGACGACTAATGGTGCGAGTAATGGAACAATGTTTGTATATAGAATTTTTCCTGTAAAAAAAATAATAGATTTTAATAATCTTAAAATAAAACCAACACTTAGAGGTAAACAAATTCTTTCAAAAATATTAGATATTATTGAACCTATTTGTGATTATTTGGATTATACTATTAAAATAAGTGATTTTTCAAACTTTGCATTGGCAAAATATTTAATGGATAAAAGAAAGTATCAATTGTTTCATGATTACGGTGTAAACAGTATCGAAATATTTAATACTATAGAGATAAATAAAAAACTTAAAAAGGAATCTTATAATAGAAAATCTATTCCAAGTTGGTCACAAAGAAAACCCATAAAAAGAAACTCTGGGAAATGGGTATAAAGATTTTCTTACTAGTATATTAAATGTTGAAATATCTTGTTCTTCTCTTGTCTCTATTTTCTGTAAACTCAGTCCGTGTAGTTGAAAACAAACCACTTATTGGTGGTAATCCTAAAACATGGAGTCCCAGTGAAAATTATACAGTTGTTATTCCCGCTACATTGTTTGATCAGGCCCTAGATTGTTCAACTTGTAAAATAATTATTGCCGCATTAGAAACTGATGCGTGTTCAAAGTGTCACGAAAGTGATAAATGTATGCAAATGATTCAGACATTAGGTGAACCTACTAAGATTTGTCAGTTAATTGGCGTTTGTCCCGAGACGTGGAGTCAAAAAATATTTGGTTGATGTAGGCTTGTCTATGTTTTTCACAACAAAAAGTACAATCCCAGCCCTTGTAAATTGGACCTTCAACAATATTTTTCTTGCAATATTGGCAGGTTAAGTTGGTTATATTCTTCAACGAGTAAACCTTTGGATTTACGTTTAAGCAACATACGAACTTCATCTGGGTCCAAATTCTGTAGAAACTCTCGTTTACACTTGATATCATCTAATTGGGTACTTTCGCGTATATTTTGACAGACAGGCCAAGTTACCTTTCTCAGTAGTCTCACTTCCTCTTCCAACTCTGAAAGTCTAGGCAATAGATGTTCCTTTATAAATTCTCTCAAAGTCTGTAAAACCTTTGGAACATTTTCAGGTTCAACACTGAGGTCCATTAAAGTTATTTCGCGGATTATCTTTAATGAATACTCACATTGAAATACTATTACGATTGATAATTTATGTTTTTACCCGTTTTCAATTGGGGCAACGAATGACACCAAGAGAAAAACAAGACCTTCTTTCGGGACTCTACAAGTTGAGTGTAGACTTTTTTTCCAAGTACATGTTAAATGAAACAAGTGAACTGGGGGCCAAGTGGATGGAAATTTCTTCACACGATAACCTTTGCATATCCGATGAACCCTACCTTGATGACAAAGAAGAGATACATGAACTTTTTCAGGATGCTCAAATATGTGCTCCCATGCCCACTATGTAGTGCTGAATATGCAAAAAATGTAAAGGGTCTCTCTTTAAAAAATATGAGAAATCAAGAAACACTTTCTAGGTGGCTTGTTGGTATTCACAACCGAGTCAACTTTAAACTGGGTAAAAGGTTGTACAATTACAAAACTATCAAGAAGATTTATGAGCTTTAAGATAATTATTACTATAAATATATGAGTTTATATATACGTTCAGAATCAATGGGTTGGGGCAATATTGCACTTTGTTTAGCAGATTTATGTTTTCATTGTAAACAACCTCTTGTACACACCTCTATCAACGATGTTGATAGAGGTGTTATATTTTCGGGAATGGAATTTACTGATAGAACTGATATAGAACAATATTATCCAAAACTTTTTATAAATAATTATTATAATACACATATTCATCCAATTATACGACAAATAATACACCCTTCTGATATTATGAAACAAATGATACAAGAACATGAATACTTGATAAAAGGTGTAGAATTTGCATTACATATTAGACGCGGTGCATATTCAAGTGATTCTAGTAATATAGGATGTCATGGATATATGGAAGATGGTACGATAAAGAAAGCAATTTTTGCAAATGATATTGCACTTGACAAATTTATAAAAATTGTAGAAACATCACGTGGAAAAGTATATTTGGCAAGTGACAGTAAAGATATTAAAACATTTTTTAAGACTAAATTTAAAGATAGAATTAGTATATTAGATACAGATATTGTATTAACTTATAAGTGTGATGTATTAAAAAATTATAATGTTGATACAATTAGTAGACTCAATTGTTATCTTGAATGGTTTTTACTCTCTATGTGTCCTTCCGTATATATTACAGCTGGTAATGCGGACTGTACAGATTTTTCTACGTTTGGTTACTCTGCAGCAGTGTATGGTAATAAACCAACTTATTTAGTATCAAATGTGGGGTCTACTGTTTAATCCATAAATCTTTTAAACCATTATTGTTATCTTCATGTAATTGTTTAAATCCCTTTTCTCTTAAATTATTTCTTATTTTAGAATAATTACATCTATTGGGATAATCTGCTTCAAATGTAATTAATCGTAAATCATCATATACATCTGGATTTTCATCAAAAAATGTTTCTAAAAAACCCTCACAATCTGCTATTAAAACTGTAAATTTCATATTTAAATCACTGAGATAAAATGAAGGTATTTTTGTATCATTGTTTTCAACTGAATAAGTTCCATAACCATTATATGAATCTTTTTCTACCAAATCTAATTTTTTATTTGAAATAAAACCTTTTATAATATTAAACTCACAATTATTTGCTTTTTTATTTTGTTCAAGTACATCCCATATTCTATCATCTGGTTCTACAGATACTTGATTTTTTTTATTATTTAATTTTGAATTAATAACAATACTAACCGAACCATATCTAGCACCCAACTCTAAAACTACATCGTCTTCTTTAACATTGTAAAATGCATATAATTGTTCATTTCTCTCTGTAACAAGTATATCAACTTTTTTATTATTTTCATCATGAATAACCATAGTATCGGTAGGAATACCTGTTAATTGTAATAACATAAGCCACACCTTATCTTCATTTAATTCACTGACTGAATGGCAAGGTAAATTAGTCCATGGACTATTTAATATATCTTTACCATGTGATATAACAGACTTGTTCAAACTTAAAGCAAGTTGAATGTATACATATTCAAATGATATAATGTGTTCATTTATACTATATAAATGTAGTAATTGTTCATCTGAATATTTATCTAATATAACTTTAACATTATTAGATGATAAAAAATCACATATATCTGTTTTAATAGTTAAAGTATGTGATGTATTTATAAATATTTTTTCAAAAATTTGTGCTAATTTAATAATAATATGATTTAATCCTCCTATATATAAAAAATTGGTCATATAATCTATTATGTTATATTTTTTTAAGTTCCTTTAGATGTGTTGAAACTGATTTAATTAAAGAACAATACACCTTAATGGTAATGAAGCATTATGTTATACATCACCCTAAATTAATTGAGAGACGCGAATTTCTTGAATCACAATTAGTTCGTTTTAGTATAACAGATGTTCAATGGGTAACACATTTTAATGCAGATGATCCATTTATTCATTGGGTCAAACAATTTACAGATAGTCCCTTAGCACTTGGTCACGTATCATGTAATATAAAACATTTTTGGTGTCTTGCAGATATGGTGAAAAATAAAATAAAAGAAGCTATCATTCTAGAAGATGATGTTGTATTTCACAATAATTTTGATAAAATTGTTATTTCAGAAGACTACTTTTTAAGGTTGGGTATTGGAGTCAACTTTCATATAAAACCCGGATGTCATCCAGTACCATATAACAATGGAGGAGGAACAGAGGCTCAATATGTAACTCTGTCATTTGCTAACGAAATGTTAAAAGATTTATCATTTATTCATTCAATTGATACTGTTTATTTTGCGCATTTAATACACCGAAGAGTTCCTTTGATGTGCATTCCTATTTGTCATCAGACTTCTATACTTGTAACAAATTCTTCAGTAACAGGTGGTGGTGACAATTTACCTAATTGGGTCGATGTTATAAAAAACTGGAAAAATTATAAAAAGTTTTCTTGGGAACAACTTTTACAGGAATATGAAAAAAGACTTGTTGTTGTAGATTATTTTCATAAAAATTTTGGAAAAATAATCAACATAAATAATGCAGAATTTATTAGAACAATAACATTGGGGTTGAAAAACGAGACTACTTTATGTATGAGGAATACGTTCCATTAAAAGTAAGAAGTCTCTAGTAGAGTAAACATGTGTGAATGTTTACATGACAATTGTTGTGTTTTAACTATAATAATAAGTATGATTAGTTTTTTTTGTTGTACAAGTATTTACTCACAGGAACCACAAGAGAAACGAGACGGTTACGTACAATTAAAAGAATGATACACTATGATAATACAAATTGTAAAAAATTTTACTTAGAGTTAAGACTCATTAGTTAGTTAATAAAAATGTTTATACCTTCTGTATTATCAGAGGAAGTATCATTTCAATCTGTAAATAAACCTGAAACTTTATATTTAAAAAAAAAAAAAATTCAATTTGAATTAAAAAAAAAAATATGAATTAATTATAAAAATAATAATTTTAAATATAAAAATATTGTAATATG